>CAFBMR010000043.1_pt1 | contig 15283 bp, 12 predicted proteins | sample 7269021 | NCBI WGS metagenome assembly CAFBMR01 (sample SAMEA6814071, study PRJEB35770) | uncultured Actinomycetes bacterium | biome: Freshwater; feature: Freshwater reservoir; material: water | place: Czech Republic | collected 2017-05-23 | depth 30m m
CGAGTCAAGTAGTTTCCGTGCGATCCGCGCCACATCTTTGCCCCGCTGTCAGAATGCGAGGTTCGGCCAACTGCTCCACAATCAGGCTATGGACTCCGCTCAGGCGCCCGCGATCACGGTTGCGGCTGTTGCTCGCCGACTCGGAGTGTCGCCTGCCACTCTGCGCACCTGGGATCGCCGCTACGGCGTGGGGCCGTCTGAGCACAATGCGGGAGCCCATCGTCGCTACTCGCCAGATGACCTTGCGGCCCTTGAGCGGATGCAGGCCTTGATCCGAGCCGGTGTCTCCACTGCGGATGCCGCTCGAGCAGTGCTATCCGGGGCTGGCCTCGCTGCAGTTGCGCCACTCGCGACTCCCAAAGTGCCATCCCGCCCCGGTGGTGGAGCCGTCATCTCGGTCGCTGGTGCGATTCCGAGCGCACGAGGTCTTGCTCGAGCCGCGATGTGCCTCGACGGTCGAGCTTGCGTGGACTTGATCACCGATTCCCTGCGTGAGCGCGGTGCAGTGTGGACATGGGATGAGATTTTGATACCTGTACTGACTGGTTTGGGGCAACGTTGGAACGACACCGGCGGCAGCATCGAGACAGAGCATCTCGTCTCCGAGTCAGTCAAACAGGCCTTCGGCGCCTACACATATGAGCTTATTCGCGGGGAGCGAAGTGAGCGGGTGGTGCTCCTCGCCTCCGCCCCAGACGAGCCCCATACGCTCCCGCTGTGGGCGCTTGCTGCCGCCCTTGCCGAACGGCGCGTGGTGTCAGTTCAACTCGGCTCTCGTCTCCCAGTCCATTCGTTTACTTCCGCTATCAAGCGCACCGGGCCCGCGGCTGTGTTTGTGTGGTCACAAACCGATGAGACCGGCCACCTCGATCTTCTCGAGGCCATTCCGGACACCCGCCGACCCCCGCTCGTGCTGGTGGGTGGTCCTGGCTGGGACCCGCATGCGGCCGAGGGTCATTGGGTTGGCGACCTCTCCTCCGCGGTCACCCGCCTTGTGCGTGCTGTGGTCGGCTGACGCACAGGTAAACTCAGGACCTGACCTGAGGAGCCCCATGGATTCGCGTGACGCTGTGCCCGACATCTTTGGCTACCTCGGCCTGACCTACGACGATGTTCTGCTACTGCCCGGCGAGTCTGATGTTGTGCCCAGCGAGGTCGACACTTCGACTCAGTTGACTCGCAATATTCGCCTGCGCATCCCGTTGCTCTCGAGTGCTATGGACACCGTGACAGAAGCCCGCATGGCAATCTCGCTTGCGCGGCATGGTGGTGTAGGAATTCTGCATCGCAATCTTCCCGTCGAAGCGCAGGCTGATCAGGTCGATCTCGTAAAGCGCTCTGAGGCCGGCATGGTGACAAATCCGATCACCTGCGGCCCGGACGACACACTTGCCCATGTCGATTCACTGTGCGCCCACTATCGCATTTCAGGTGTGCCAGTTATTGATGCAGGCGGCAAGCTGGTGGGCATCGTGACAAATCGCGATATGCGATTTGAAGACGATATGTCCAAGCCCGTTCGCCTAGCGATGACTCCGATGCCGCTCATCACCGCACCGGTAGGCGTTGCTCCTGACGTAGCTCTCTCGCTCCTTGCTCGCAATAAAGTCGAGAAGTTGCCACTGATTGACGCGGATGGTCGTCTTAAAGGCCTCTTTACCGTCAAGGACTTTGTGAAGGCTGACAAGTACCCGCTAGCGACCAAGGATGCTGATGGTCGCTTAGTCGTAGGTGCTGCGGTGGGAGTTGGTGAAGACTCCGAGAAGCGAGCAAAGGCACTCGTCGAGGCTGGCGTCGATCTATTGATTGTGGACACTGCGCACGGACATTCGCGAGCGGTTCTCGACATGGTGCGCCTACTCAAGCGTGAAACTACGATCGACATCGTGGGTGGCAACGTGGCCACGCGCGCGGGAGCACAGGCCTTGATCGACGCAGGTGCTGACGGCATCAAGGTGGGCGTGGGTCCCGGTTCGATCTGCACCACTCGAATTGTTGCCGGTGTCGGTGTCCCACAAATCTCCGCGATCTACGAAGCGGCCACTGCCGCGCGCGTTGCGGGCGTGCCCGTGATTGGGGACGGTGGCCTTCAATACTCCGGTGACATCGCCAAAGCCATTGTTGCTGGAGCGAACACAGTCATGATTGGCTCCCTACTTGCAGGATGCGAAGAGACGCCCGGCGAAGTCATTTTCGTCAACGGCAAACAATTCAAGTCCTATCGCGGCATGGGTTCGCTCGGTGCTATGCAGTCGCGTGGTCAGGCGCGGTCCTACTCCAAGGATCGCTATTTCCAGGACGATGTCCTCAGCGACGACAAGTTGGTGCCCGAAGGCGTCGAAGGAGTTGTTCCCTATCGCGGTCCCGTGGGTGCAGTTGCCCATCAGCTCATCGGTGGTCTACGCGCGTCAATGGGTTACGCCGGAGCGCAGACAATTGTCGAACTTCAGGCGAAGGGCCGGTTTGTTCGTATCACTGCCGCAGGCCTCAAGGAGAGCCATCCCCACGACGTCACTATGACCGTCGAAGCCCCGAATTACCACAGTCGCTAACGGTCAACGGAATGAGTCAACGATGAACGAGATCGAGATCGGTCGCGGCAAGCGCGGGCGCACGGCGTATTCCTTCGACGACATTGCCGTCGCCCCGAGCCGACGCACGCGAGATGCCGATGAGGTGTCGACCGTATGGCAGATTGACGCTTACCGTTTCGATCTGCCGGTCGTCGCAGCGCCGATGGACTCTGTCGTGTCTCCGTCAACCGCCATCACGCTTGGCAAACTCGGCGTCATGGCGGTATGGAGCCTCGACGGCCTTTGGGCGCGCTACGTCGATCCCGCTGCAGCACTCGATCGAATTCGTACCGCGCCAGCGGAGTCGGCCGGAGCCGTTCTGCAGGATGTCTACGCGGCCGCGCCGGTTGATCATGATTTGTTGAAGCAGCGCATTGCCGAAATTCGCGCCGGCGGCGTTACCGTCGCTGTCGGTGTCTCGCCACAATCAGCAGCAATTCTTGCGCCTATCGCGGTTTCGGCAGGCATCGACATCCTGGTCATCCGCGGCACGACGGTGAGCGCCGAACACGTTGCCGACAACGGAGAGCCGCTGAACCTGAAGAAGTTCATCTACGACCTCGACGTGCCCGTGATTGTGGGTGGCTGTTCGACCTATCAGGCCGCTTTGCACCTGATGCGCACGGGCGCAGCTGGCGTCCTAGTGGGATTTGGTGGCGGCGCCGCACACACAACTGCTGATGTCCTTGGTGTTCGTGTTCCGATGGCCAGTGCGGTTGCTGATGTTGCGGCGGCCCGACGCGATTACCTTGATGAGTCCGGTGGGCGTTATGTCCACGTCATCGCTGACGGATCTGTTGGCCGCAGCGGTGATCTCGTTAAGGCAATCGCATGTGGTGCCGATGCGGCCATGGTGGGTTCCGTTCTCGCGCGCGCAGAAGATTCGCCCGGCGCCGGAATTCACTGGGGCCACGAAGCGTGGCACGCACGTCTGCCACGCGGCAACCGCCCGAGCTTGGGCACTGTCGGCACCTATGCCGAGATTCTCAATGGCCCCTCGCGTTATGCAGACGGGTCCGCAAATCTTGGTGGGGCGTTGCGTAAGGCGATGGCAACGACCGGTTACCGCGAACTCAAAGAGTTCCAGCGGGTAGAAGTCGTCGTCGATCCGGTTCGATGAGGGTGGCGAGGTAGCCTCCCTAGTGTGTCTACCGATCGGCTAGGTCCGTCCTACCGGGCGCAATCCGTGCGTCGGTTGATGGCAACGACTGCAGAAGCCCCGCTTGACGTGCTGATCATCGGGGGCGGTGTTGTCGGGTGTGGTGCGGCACTGGACGCAGCTTCGCGTGGGTTGCACGTCGGCCTGGTGGAGATGAACGATTTGGCATCGGGAACTTCTTCGCGCTCCTCTCGCCTGGCGCATGGTGGCCTGCGCTATCTCGAGCAGCGAGAGTTTGGACTCGTTCGCGAAGCGCTCACCGAACGCGGACTTCTGCTGGATCACCTCGCACCACACCTCGTGCATCCGGTGCCGTTTGTCTTCCCGGTGTCAAAGAAGTGGGAGCGCCCCTACGTCGCATCAGGTGTGCGGCTTTACGACGTCATGTCACGCGTCGGGTCTGCGGGCGGTGTGATGCCGAAGCCGAAGAGTTTGTCGAAAGAGGAACTCGGCGCTCTCGCGCCCGACCTAAACCTTGATGAAGTCACCGGGGGAGTTACCTACTACGACGCGCAAATTGATGATGCCCGGCACACAGTGGCTGTTGCGCGCACTGCAGCCTCCTATGGGGCTGCGATAGTCACTCGTACTGAGGTGGTGGCATTACTACGCGTCACGATTGAGGGCGACGAGCACGTCAACGGCGTGCGCGTCAAGGACGCGTTGACGGACGAGACCTACGACATCTATGCACGCGTGGTGATCGGCGCGGCTGGTGTGTGGACCGATCGGGTTCGTGCACTTCTCGGAGGTCCGCCCGCCGCTGAAGTGCGACAGAGCAAGGGAGTGCATCTCGTCATTCCGCGTGATGCTTTCCACTCGAGCACAGCTGTCATCGCTCGAACGCCGGCGAGTGTCTTGTTTTTGCTTCCGTGGGGTCGCAATTGGTTGGTGGGAACTACTGACACCGATTGGCAAGGTGATCTCGCCAATCCCACCGCTGATGAAGCTGACATCGACTATCTCATCGGTCAAGCCAATCGTTGGCTCATTCGTCCGCTGCGCCGTGAGGACGTCGTCGGTGTGTACGCAGGTCTGCGTCCGTTGGTCTCCGATGGCAACGCCGCTGATACGACGACAACGCTTTCGCGTGAGCACGCGATCTTCCGCCCCGTGCCGGGTCTGGTGCAGATTGCCGGGGGGAAGTACACGACCTATCGGGTGATGGCCGCCGACGTGGTCGATGCTGCTGTCGCTGATCTCGTCTCCCAGGGCCACTCGTCCGTGCGTGAGTCACGTACCGCAGACATCCCCTTGGTGGGGGCGGCTGGCTATGAGACCGATTGGGCAGCTCGGGCGCAGATCGCGAAAGAAGCGGGTCTTTCGGTAGCGGCTGTGGAGTCGCTCTTGCGTCGTCATGGGGGACGTGTGAGCGAGGTGTTTGACCTATTGGACGATCCTGCGCTCGCGGAGCCGCTGGTCGAGGGCGAGCCATACCTGAGAGCGGAAATCGTGCACGCCGGCACCCACGAGGCCGCACTGGCGGTCGAGGACGTCCTCATTCGGCGCACGCGACTCGCACTGGAGACACGGGACGGCGCGAAGAGCGCCGCATTGGATGCGGCAGCGCTGCTCGGGAGAGCCCTGGGCTGGGGTCCGGCCGAAGCCGAGCGCGCTGCGGCCACCTACGAGTAACCTCTGGCCATGGCTGGTTTTGACTACGACGTTGTCATCGTGGGGTCCGGATTCGGTGGATCGGTGTCCGCCTTGCGCCTTTCGGAGAAGGGCTACCGCGTCGGGGTGATTGAGGCCGGGCGCCGCTTCACTGAGCAGACTTTCCCCAAGACGTCATGGCGCTTGTCGTCGTTCCTGTGGGCGCCACGTCTTGGATGCACGGGCTTGCAACGCATTCACATCCTGAAGGATGTTGTCGTACTGGCGGGGGCAGGTGTTGGCGGTGGTTCGTTGAACTACGCAAACACGCTGTACGTGCCACCGAAGCGATTCTTTGATGACCCCCAATGGAGTGGTATCACCGACTGGGCCGACGAACTCGCGCCGCACTACGACCAAGCCGCTCGAATGCTCGGCGTTGTCGACAATCCCACGATGACTCCCAGCGACGTGGTGATGAAGGCCGTCGCTGACGAAATGGGTGTCGGTCACACGTTCCGGATGACTCCGGTGGGTGTCTACTTCGGCGAAGGCCCCGGAGTGACCAAATCCGATCCGTTCTTCGGCGGCGTTGGCCCGGCGCGTACGGGTTGCATTGAGTGTGGTGAGTGCATGACCGGGTGCCGCCATAATGCTAAGAACACTTTGCCCAAAAACTATCTGGGCCTCGCGGAAGCAGCTGGGGCTGTCGTGCATCCGCTGCGAACCGTGACCGAGATTCGTGAGCGCGCTGGCGGCGGTTATGACGTGGTTACTGCTCGCACCGGATCGTGGACCAATCGCAAGACTCGATCCTTTAGTTGCGAGCATGTCATCGTCGCTGCCGGTACCTACAACACGCAGAAACTGTTGCATCGCATGAGAGATGAGGGGCGTCTACCACGTCTTTCGCGTTCACTCGGCCGTTTGTCACGCACCAATTCGGAGTCGATCCTCGGCGCTGTGAGCAAGTCTGCAGATAAGGACTTCTCGCGTGGTGTGGCGATCACCTCAAGTTTCTTCCCCGAGGAGAACACTCACATCGAGCCGGTGCGCTACGGCAAGGGATCGAACTCCATGGGTCTGCTCCAATCAGTGCTTACTCGACCCGTCCCTGGTGTCGCGCGCTGGAAGACGTGGGGAACGCAGATGTGGCAGCAGCGTGACACCGCCGTGAAATTGCTCAACGTGCACCAATGGAGCGAGCGTGGCGTCATCGCGCTCGTGATGCAGTCCGTTGATAATTCACTGACTCTTACCGGCCATCGCGGCCGTCTCGGTTGGCGTCTGACGACACGTAAGGATGAATCTTCGCCGGCTCCGACGTACATCCCAGCGGCTGCCGAGGTGGTCGAGCGCGCAGCCGAGATCATCGACGGCCTGCCCGCGGGGAATGTCTTCGATACCTTCGACGCGGTGCTCACTGCGCATTTCGTGGGTGGATGCGTGATCGGCGCAGACTCAGACTCGGGCGTGGTGGATGCTTATCACCGCGCTTACGGACATCCGGGCCTGCACATCGTCGACGGTTCAACCATCACGGCCAATCTTGGCGTCAACCCATCGCTGACGATCACTGCACAGGCCGAGCGAGCGATGTCGTTGTGGCCAAATAAGGGCGACGCGGATTCACGCCCACCCCTTGGCTCTGGATACGAACGACTCGACCCCATCGCGCCGCGATCTCCCGTGGTGCCCTCGGCCGCCCCCGGCGCCCTGCGTTTGCCGCTGAGCGTGGTCTAGCGCAAGCTCAGGCAAGTTGACGTTGGTCCAGAGCTTGACCGTACGACCCCCGCTTAGGGGAACTTGGCGACTACCCTGTCCCTATGACTGAACAGCCTGAAGGCGTTGCGCCCGTCCCGGCATCAGAGCCGCACATGGCCCCACCGCCCCCCGTGTGGCCGCCCGCGGGAGCTGTGCCGCCACCCGGGACTCCGCCGCCCCCTCCTGTGCCCGCAGCGACCTACCCGACCTATGCGTCTCCGAGCCCATACGGCGGACAGCCTGTTCGGCAGCCCCAAAACGGGCTAGGCGTTGCAGCGCTTGTCCTGTCCATCCTCGGAATAGCGGGCTGCATCCCATTTATTGGTGGCATCCTCGGCATTGTCTTTGGCATCTTGGGCATGAAGAACGCCGATAGGAGCATCGCCACCAACAAGGGGATGGCCAAGGCGGGTCTGATCATCGGCATCGTCGGGCTGGGACTTTGGGTTCTTGTCGGAATCGTGTGGCTGGCGGTCGTCGTGGTTCTCTTGGCCAACGAGCCGCATAACGGCACGTACGCCATCCCGTCCCCGACGGGCTTCTAATAGCGCCGACTACGCTCAACGCATGACCCGCGTTCTCGTTGTTGACTTTGGAGCCCAGTACGCGCAGCTCATCGCTCGACGCGTGCGTGAAGCTCACGTGTACTCCGAGATCGTGCCCCACACGATGCCTGTCGCAGAGATGATTGCTAAGAAACCCGCGGCGATTGTGCTGTCGGGTGGCCCGTCGAGTGTCTACGCCGAAGGTGCGCCGAGCATTGATCCGGCTCTATTTGACGCTGGCATCCCAGTGTTTGGCATCTGTTACGGATTCCAGGCAATGGCCCAGGCACTAGGCGGCACCGTGGAGCGCACTGGGCAGAGCGAATTCGGGTCGACGCAGCTCACGGTCGAAGGTCAGTCGCGGTTGTTCGACGGCCTGCCCGCAGAGATGACGGTATGGATGTCACACGGTGACTCAGTGACGGTTGCGCCTAATGGCTTCACAGTGACTGCACAGTCACCTGGAGCCCGGGTCGCGGCTTTCGAAGACTCGTCCCGTCGTCTTGCTGGCGTTCAGTTCCATCCTGAGGTGTTGCATTCTGAAAACGGCCAAAGGCTTCTTGAAGCATTCCTGCATGAAATCGCCGGTTGCGAGCCCTCGTGGACAACTGAAGGCGTTATTGACGCACAGATCGCCGCGATCCGCGAGCAGGTCGGCGCGAAGCGTGTCCTGTGTGGGCTTTCTGGAGGTGTCGATTCTGCGGTGGCAGCGGCGCTAGTTCAGCGCGCCGTGGGCGACCAGTTGACGTGTGTCTTCGTTGATCACGGTTTGTTGCGCGAGGGCGAGGCCGTGCAAGTTGAACGAGATTTTGTTGCTGCAACGGGCGTACGTCTCGTAGTCGTTGATGCGCAAGAACGATTCCTTAACGCTCTCGCGGGAGTGACCGACCCAGAGCAGAAGCGCAAGATCATCGGACGTGAATTTATTCGTGTATTCGAGGATGCTGCGCGTCAGGTTGTTGCTGAGGGCGGTGATTCCGATCCCGTCGAGTTTCTCGTTCAAGGCACGCTCTATCCCGATGTTGTGGAGTCAGGTGTCGGCGCAGGTGCCGCGACGATTAAGAGCCATCACAACGTCGGTGGACTTCCTGATGACATGCAGTTCGCACTTGTAGAGCCCCTGCGCGCACTTTTCAAGGATGAAGTGCGTGCGGTGGGCTTAGAACTTGGCCTGCCTCGTGACATTGTCATGCGGCATCCATTTCCGGGGCCAGGTCTCGCAATCCGCATCGTGGGAGCCATCGACTCCGATCGTCTCGCGATCCTGCGGGCTGCAGATGCCATTGCTCGTCACGAACTCACTGCTGCGGGGCTGGATGCGAGCGTGTGGCAGTTCCCGGTAGTCCTCCTTGCCGATGTGCGTTCGGTCGGAGTCCAAGGTGACGGTCGGACGTACGGTCATCCGATAGTGCTTCGTCCGGTGTCGAGCGAAGACGCGATGTCCGCAGACTGGTCTCGACTCCCGTATGACCTCATTGCGCGCATTTCCAACCGCATCACCAACGAGGTTCGCGAGATCAATCGCGTGGTTCTTGATGTCACCAGCAAGCCGCCGGGCACCATCGAGTGGGAGTAGCCACATGTATGACATTGCGTTGAGTGTTTCTGCATGTGTCCGCTCGGGCACGCGCGCGGATGTTGCGTGGATGGTGTCTCCGTCGGCCTCAGATGAAGCAGTCGCCTTCACGCCAGGCGGTGGGCGCATCGGAAGTGTCGCCAATAGTGCATTTGATGGATTCCTTGCCGATCTTGCTGCGCGAAGACTTCCGACCGGTCGGCTGATCGAACATGTGGTCACCGATGTCGAAGGCTCAATCTCGGGCCTGCCCGCTGGAGCCACGGTGATTTTCCTCGTGGTTCCTTCTGATCAACTGCCCAACGCGATCTGGCCGCGGCTACTCAACCGGCAACCCGTTGCGGTGTCAGTAACGCTCGCGGCGGACGAAGTGACGGACATTGCAATTGCGACTCTCGACGATGCTGAGGGTCGCGATCGCGAGCTATTGGAAGCGGGTATCCCTGCCGTCGAGACTGTGGGCCCCGTGACGACAACGTTGCTTGCGCCTATTCCACGCCTTGTGGTCGCAGGTCAAGGACCGATGGCGGAGGCTCTGGCTCGGCAAGGGGCTCTGCTTGGGCTCAAGGTGCTCGTCGAGCCACGCCCGGGCCTCGTGGCGGGAATCGCCGCGACCCTGTCTTCGATTGATTCCATCGTCGTTATGGGCCACGACGTGGAGTCGTCGAGTAGGTGCCTCCTCGCTGCGCTCGAGAGTGAAGCCGGATATGTCGGCGCGCTTGGCTCCCAGTCAATGCAGCAATCCCGCGCGGACTGGCTTGCTTACCAAGACGTGCATGACATTTCACGGGTACACGGTCCAGCCGGACTCGAACTTGGGGCTAAGACCCCCGCCGAAATCGCCGTCTCCGTGGCCGCGGAAATCATCGGGCTGAGGCACCGGTAAGAAACCTCACTTTTCTTATCTGTTTAGAGTTGCAGGAGCTCTGAATGGGAGTAGTGTCCCGACATCCGGTCGTGTGAGAGGAAGCCTCGTGGGCGTCGAATCCAGTGGACAAGAGCGTGGAACACCACGTTTGTATGCGTTGATTGAGAATTCCCCTAAGACCGGAAAGAGCCCCACAGTGTGGGCCTGGCCGCAATTTGTCGACTTCCTGAAGGTGGCGAGCCAGCCTGTACAGGGACCGTGGCCGCCCCATCAGGAACCACGCCCCGACCCCGATGCCGACTCAATGCCTGTCGCCGTGCGCGACCCGCAGGCATAGTCACCGAGAGGACACTCATGTACCCATCACGCTTTGAGTACGACGCGCCCAAAACCCTCGAGGAAGCCATTGCCATCCTCGACCGCAGCGGCGGTGAGGCGAAGGTTCTTGCCGGTGGACAGAGCCTCGTCCCGATGCTCAAGTTGAGGTTCGCCTCACCGGAGCGCATCGTGGACATCAACGGAATTCCGGGTTTGGACTCCTTCCGAGTCGACGCTGATGGCACGTTGCGGATTGGGGCACTGGTCCGCCACGAGGACATGGAAAACTCCGCGCTCCTCGAGAAGTCTTTCCCCACTCTCGCTGGAGCCGCGTCCCTCGTCGCCGACCCGATCGTGCGCGTGCGGGGCACATTTGTCGGGTCTGTATGCCACGCCGACCCGCAAGGCGACTGGGCAGCGACGATGGTCGCCCTTGGTGGTCGCATCGTTGCGCAGGGGCCCAACGGGCGCCGCGAAATTGAGATGAGCAAGTTCGTCCTCGGCCCGTTCGTGACAGCGTTGGCCTTCAACGAGATCGCCGTTGAGGCGGTCATCCCCGGCGCCAAGGGCACGGCCCGTGGTGGCTATCTCAAGCTCGAGCGGCGAGTCGGCGATTTTGCGACTGCATCCGTTGCCGTCTCTTTGGACATGACCGGAGCCACGGTCAACCGTGCTGGTTGTGCTCTTGCCGGAGTAGGTGGCCGCACTATTGATGCCAACGAGGCAATCTCCTTGCTCAACGGCAAGGAGTTGACTGAGGCGAACATCGCCGCAGCCGCCGAAGCCGTGGCAGAGGCAGCCGATCCGCGGACTGACCACCGTGGCTCTGCTGACTACAAGCGACACATCGTGAAGACCTTTGTAACCCGCATTCTCACCGGGATTGCCCGGACCGATCAGAAAGCAGCGTGACGATGACAAGCCTGTATGAGGAAGTCACCCAGGTTCCTGACGGCGTTCCGACGCGTCGAGTGACCATCACAGTCAACGGGCAGAAGCGCACCGTGGACGTCGAGCCTCGCCTCTTGCTCGCGCACCTGATCCGCCAGGGCCTGAAACTGACCGGGACCCACACCGGCTGCGACACGACAAACTGCGGGGCATGCACGGTGCTCTTCGACGGTCGCCCCATCAAGAGCTGCACCATGTTGGCCGTGCAGGCAGATGGCCACAAAGTTGAGACTGTGGAGGGCATGGGCACTGCCAGCGAACTTCACCCGATTCAAGAAGGCTTCAAGGAGGAGCACGGGCTGCAGTGCGGTTTCTGCACCCCCGGCATGATGCTCGCTGCGAAGGCGCTGCTTGAGAAGAACCCCAACCCGACAGAAGACGAGGTGCGCTGGGCCCTATCCGGCAACCTCTGCCGCTGTACGGGCTACCAGAACATCGTGAAGGCAGTCCTCTGGGCAGCCGACAAGATGCGCGACCAGCAGGCCTAGGAGGCATCATGGCGCTCGACGAACTCAAGATCGGTGGAATGGGCGCAAGCCGCCGCCGGGTCGAAGACAACCGATTTATCCGTGGCAAGGGTCAGTACGTTGATGACATCGTGCTGCCCGGCATGCTGCACATGGAGATTCTGCGTAGCCCCGTCGCACATGCACGCATCAAGTCGATCGATACAAGTGCTGCGTGGGAGGTGCCCGGCGTTCGTCTGGTGATGACTGGCGACACGATGGCTGCTCGCAACCTCGCGTGGATGCCTACGTTGTCTTACGACACGCAGGCAGTGCTCGCGACGGACAAGGTCCGCTTCCAGGGGCAAGAGGTCGCTGCGGTCATCGCGGACGATCCTTACATTGCCAAGGATGCCGCCAGCAAGATCATCGTCGAATACGAACAGCTCCCCGCCATCGTCAACCCCATGCAGGCGCAGGACCCCAACTCGCCGTTGATTCGCGATGACAAAGAAAATCAGACTAATAACAAGGTCTTCGACTGGGAAATCGGCGATAAGAGTGCAACGGATCGCGCATTCGCTGACGCTGACGTGGTGTCCAAGATTCAGTTGCATTACCCGCGTTCGCACCCGTCTCCCATGGAGACCTGTGGGTCAATCGCGGATTTCGACCGCGCCACGGGAAAGCTCACGGTCTACATGACGTCGCAGGCACCGCACATCGTGCGCGCTGCTGTTGCCATGGTCGCCGAACTTCCGGAGCACATGATTCGCATTGTGTCTCCCGATCTCGGCGGAGGCTTCGGCAATAAGGTGCCGATCTACCCGGGCTACGTCATCTCGATCCTTGCGTCGATCCTCACCGAGCACCCAGTCAAGTGGGTGGAGGACAAGAGCAGCAACCTCATCTCGACCGGTTTCGGCCGCGACGTGTATCTGCAGGGTGAGTTGGCACTACGCAAGGACGGCAAGATCCTCGGGATGCGCATGCACACCGTCTCCGATCACGGTGCCTTCTTCGCAGACGCTCAGCCCACCAAGTTCAAAATCGGCCTAATGCACTCGACATTCGCCTGCTACGACGTTCCAGCGGCGCATCTGACAAGTGAAGGTTGGTACACCAACAAGGCACCGGGTGGCGTTGCCTATCGTTGCTCGTTCCGCGTGACTGAAGCAATGTTCTTCCAGGAGCGCATGATTCATGCCGCTGCGGATGACCTCGGTATGGATCAGGCAGAGTTCCGCCGGGTCAATCTGGTCAAGGACGACATGTTCCCCTACCGGACTGCGTTCGGGTTCCTCACGGACTCAGGGCAGTACCAGAAGTGCCTTGATCTTGGACTCGAAGCGATCGGTTACAGCACCTTTGCTCAGGAGCAAGAAGAAGCGCGCAAGCGCGGCAAGCTTCTCGGCCTCGGCATCTCGACGATGACCGAACCGCTCGGCGCTGGCAATAGCCGTGAATACGACATCATCGGCATCAAGATGTTCGACTCAGCCGAACTTCGCGTGCACATGACCGGCAAGGCGATTCTTCGCACGGGTGCGAAGACGCAAGGCCAGGGCCATGAGACCACGTGGGCTCAGATTGTTGCCCACGAGTTGGGTATCCCGGCAGACGACATCGTCGTTGAGGAAGGCGACACCGATACAGCGCCGTTCGGCATGGGCACCTACGCGTCTCGTTCGACTCCGGTCGCTGGTGCAGCTGTCGCGATGGTGGCTCGCAAGATTCGAGCCAAGGCGCGCAAGATCGCCGCTCACCTCCTTGAGGTTTCGGAGGAGGACATCGAGTGGGAGCTTGGCCGGTTCTACGTTCGCGGCAATCAAGAGCGTGGAGTCACGATTCAAGATTGCGCTCTCGCTGCCTACAGCAACGTGCCTGACGGCATGGAGCCTGGCCTAGAAAACAACGCCTACTACGACCCGCCCAACCTCACGTGGCCATTCGCGGCCTACATCTGCAAGGTCGAGATTGATCCGGAGACGGGCGTGTGGGACGTGTTGCAGTTCGTCGCAGTCGATGACTGTGGTGTGCGAATCAACCCGCTCATCGTTGAGGGCCAGATCATGGGCGGCCTCACTGAGGCCTACGCCATGGCCAGCATGCAGTACATCACCTTTGACGAAGAAGGCAACTGCATTGGCTCCAACTACATGGACTATCTCTTGCCTACAGCCTGGGAGACCCCCGGCTTTGAGCTCTACGAGGTAGTCACGCCGTGTCCGCATCACCCCATCGGCGCCAAGGGCATTGGTGAGTGCGCGACTGTGGGCGGCCCCGCCGCCTTCGTCAATGCGGTCATGAATGCCCTCAAGCACACCGGTGTTCGCAATGTCGATATGCCGTTGATGCCTAACCGCGTCTATGAGGCATTGCAGACCGGCAAAGATGTCTCGGGTATGCCACCGGTGAAGGCTGGATGACGTGACCGCTAGATCTGTTGACGGGTTGGACATCATGGAACGCGCGGCATCGCTCGCGCGTTCCGGTGAGTCCTTTGTCTTGGCGACCGTTGTGTGGCGCCAAGCTCCGTCTTCGGGTCAGCATGGCTCGCGTGCAATCGTGACCGCCGAGGGTGAGTTGATCGGATGGATCGGTGGAGCATGTGCTCAACCGGTGCTCATCCGTGAAGCGAAGCGAGTGCTCGCAGAAGGCACGCCGTCTCTGGTCTGGCTCGGGCAAGAAGCAGACTTCTCCGGGATGCACGTGCCCGAGGGAGTATTGACTATTCCAATTTCCTGCCAGAGCGACGGTGCGTTGCAGATCTACATCGAACCTGTCATGGCGGCTCCTCATGTTCTTGTTGTGGGCAATTCGCCAATGGCCGCGACCCTGCTCGATCTGGTGCGCGACGTCGGCTGGCGTGGGGAATTGGTCGACGGGTCCGCATTTACATCTGCCATGGTCACCCCGACGAGCGTCGTGATCGTTGCGACTCAGGGGCATGGCGATGAAGAGGCCCTCGAGTCGGCCTTGGCTGCTAGCCCGGCATTTGTCGGTCTGGTCGCCTCGCGCAAGCGTGGCGATGTAGTGCGTGGCTTTCTTGCCGATCGCGGAACTTCGCAGTCGGACCTCGCGCGCGTACAGGTCCCCATCGGCCTTGACCTCGGTCACACCACTCATCGCGAGATTGCAGTTTCGATCCTCGCCGAGCTGGTCCAGTTGCGCGCAGCCGGTCAGCTCAAGCCTCGCAAGCGCACGATGCTTCCCTTGATAGAACCGCAGGAGGTCATTGACCTTGTGTGCGGCATGACCGTCCAAGCAGTTCCCGCTAATCGTCCGTTTGTTCACGAGGGCACTACCTACTACTTTTGCGCCATGGGCTGTCGTGTGGCGTTCGAGAAAAATCCGGGCTCGTTCATCCACCAGGAGGCCACATGCTGATCACTCAGTCCTTCGATGTCGACCAGCCGGTCGACAACGTGTGGAATTTCTTCGAAAATGTTCCGCTGATTGCAGCGTGTATCCCCGGAGCTGACCTCAC
>CAFBMR010000044.1_pt1 | contig 14548 bp, 14 predicted proteins | sample 7269021 | NCBI WGS metagenome assembly CAFBMR01 (sample SAMEA6814071, study PRJEB35770) | uncultured Actinomycetes bacterium | biome: Freshwater; feature: Freshwater reservoir; material: water | place: Czech Republic | collected 2017-05-23 | depth 30m m
GCCGAGGCAGTTGTCATTGCCGACGCCGAGGCTGTGGCTGAGGCTGAGGGCAACGCTTTCTGACGTGGACAGCCCGTGGCTCGTCGTGGGTCTGGGCAATCCGGGGCCTGAATACGAAGCAACGCGTCATAACGTTGGCGCGATGGCCGTCGCCATACTTGCATCTCGTCTCAACGAACGACTTACCGCGCACAAGCGCGGCCGCAGTGACGTTGCTGAGACCCGTATCTCGCAGCAGCGTTCAGTGTTGGCCATCCCGCGCAGTTTCATGAATGAGTCAGGTGGTCCAGTTTCTGCCTTGCTCGACTTCTACAAGGTCGATCCCGCGCATCTCATAGTTGTGCACGACGAACTCGACATCGCTTTTGCCGCGCTTCGAGTGAAGTTCGGCGGTGGTGACGGCGGGCACAATGGGCTGAAGAGCATCCGACGCTCGATCGGCACCGGCGAATACCTGCGGGTTCGGGTTGGCATCGGGCGGCCGCCCGGGCGACAAGACCCCGCCGATTTCGTGCTACGGCCGTTTGGTGCTGAAGAGCGTAAAGAACTTCCGTTGGGACTCGAGCAAGTTGCCGACGCGATCGAGTCGCTGGTTGGTGCCGGTCTTGAACGCACTCAGAACGTATACAACTCCATCGATGGAAAGGCGACATGATGTCGAGCGATAGCGAACTGTCTGCCGTAGCAGCGATTGAGGCTGGCCAACTTCTACTCGACCTGCGGGCTACCTACGGTGACTTGGATCCCGCAGACACAGACACTGCAAATCGACTGCGCAAAGAAGCAGATCGCGCGTCGCATCTGCTCATCGTGGATCGGCTCGGCTCGGCTCGGCCCAACGATTGCATTCTCAGCGAGGAGGGCAAGGACGATCTTGCCCGCCTCGAGGCAGATCGGGTCTGGATAGTTGACCCGCTCGATGGCACTTTTGAGTTCGGCCAAGGAAGATCGGATTTCGCTGTGCACATCGTGCTGTGGGTCCGAGACGAGTCCTCACCTACGGGCGGGCGGCTCGAGGCGAGCACAGTCGACCTCCCGGCGCAGAAACTCACGCGTACCGATACCGATCCGACTGACGTGGCTTTCGCGTTGCCTACGGATCGACCGATTCGCATCGTGGCATCGCGAAGTCGGGCGCCCAAGTGGCTGCCCGCAGCCGTCGTGACTCTGGCGGAGCGACTCGGCCGCGAGGTAGAGGTCATTGACGTGGGATCCGTCGGTGCGAAGGTCAACGAGATTCTTTGCGGACGCGCAGATGCCTATGTGCACGACACCGGCTTCTACGAGTGGGATGTCGCGGCGCCGTATGCGATTGCTCACCGTTATGGCTTGCACGCATCGCATGTCGATGGTGCGCCTATCGTTTTCAATGCTGATCCGCCGTACGTCAACAGCCTGCTTATTTCTATCCCACCGCTTCTTTCAGACCTACGTGTGGTCTTCGCGGAGTCCAGCGCCTCGTGACTCTTGCGGCGCTCCTGCGATTGGCCCAGGCGGATCCGGCGTTTGCCGAAGCAATGCGACTGGCCGGTCTTCAGCGCGGTGCGGTGAGTGACGTCGGGATCACTGCTCCTGCGTCGCTGCGGAGCTTAATCACGTCAGGTGTGGCTCAGCACCGCACTGTGCTTCTGGTGACTGCTACCGGACGCGAAGCCGAGGATCTGTGCTCCTCGCTCCAAGGTGCAATCGACGGAGTGTGCGCGGAATTCCCCGCCTGGGAGACGCTCCCGCATGAACGGCTCTCACCTTCAGCGGACACGGTCGGGCGACGCATCGATCTGCTCTCACACTTAGCCGACCCAGAGTGCGATGTACGCGTGATCGTTGCTCCGGTCCGTTCGATTCTGCAGCCGATCGTGCGCGGGCTAGGGCGCTTGGAGCCACTCATAATTCGTGAGGGCGAGGACATCGATGTCGATGCAATCGCACACGCCTTGGTCGAGCGTGGCTACACCCGCACAGATCTTGTCGAACGTCGTGGCCACTTCGCTATCCGTGGCGGCATCATCGATGTATTTCCGCCGACGGCCGAGCATCCGCTGCGCGCGGAGTTGTGGGGTGACACGGTTGAAGAGGTCCGCAGCTTTGCCGTCGCTGATCAGCGGTCACTGGAGGCCGTGCCTGATGGCATCAACTGTCTCCCCGTACGCGAACTACAACTCACGAGTCAGATTCGCGAGCGGGCGGCGGCATTGGTGGACACGCACCCCGAAGTCGCAGACTTGCTCGCTCGCATCGCAGAAGGCGCAACGGTGGACGGCATGGAGGCTCTTGCTCCGCTGCTCGCAGATGGCATGGAGACCCTGCTGGACGTCGTTCCTGAAGACACCCTTGTGCTCGTCTGTGATCCGGAGCGTGTGCGTGCACGAGCGCACGAGCTCGTTGCGACATCGCAGGAGTTCCTGGAGGCGTCTTGGCACAACGCGACGGTGGGCAACACCACTCCGATTGACCTCGCAGCAGCTGCCTATCGATCAATAGCTGACCTTCGCGACATTGCTTCATCTCGCCAATTGCCTTGGTGGTGGATAACGCCATTCGTCGACGACAGCGAAGTTGAGTCGTTGGTCATCGATGCTCAAGAAGGTCAGGCCTATCGCGGTGACATCGACCACGTGATTGGTGACGTACGTGCGTCTCTCGCACAAGGTATGAGTGTGGTCTGGGCTTGCGAGGGCCATGGCTCTGCCGAACGCACAGTTGAGTCCTTGGTTGCAGCAGAGATCGCGGCCACACTTGTTGCAGATCTAGAGGATGCTCCACGTGCCGGCGTTGTGACCGTGGTGACCGCCCGCATTTATCACGGCTTCGTGTCGCCTTCGATGAATCTCATGCTCATCACCGAGGACGATGTCGTAGGTCAGCGCTCCTCGACACGTGATATGCGTCGAATGCCATCGCGACGTCGGGCGACTCTTGACCCTTTGCAACTCAAACCGGGTGATTTCGTTGTCCACGAGCAGCATGGCGTTGGTCGCTACGTAGAGATGGCACAACGAGTTGTGGCCGGAGCGACGCGCGAATACCTCGTGCTCGAGTACGCATCTAGCAAGCGCGGCCAGCCCGCGGATCGGCTCTACGTTCCCATGGATCAACTCGACCAGGTCACGCGCTACGTTGGTGGCGAGGCTCCGACTGTGCATCGACTTGGTGGCGCGGATTGGGAGAAGGCCAAGGGTCGTGCCCGCAAAGCGGTGCGCCAAATTGCCGGTGAACTCATTCGTCTCTATGCCGCACGCATGTCCGCTCCGGGATATGCGTTCGGTCCGGATACTCCCTGGCAGCGCGAGTTGGAAGATGCATTCGCTTATGTCGAGACCCCCGATCAACTGTCATGCATCGATGAGGTCAAGGCCGATATGGAAAAGGCCATCCCCATGGATCGGCTTATCTGTGGCGACGTCGGCTACGGCAAGACCGAGATCGCAGTTCGTGCGGCCTTCAAGGCCGTACAGGATGGTCGTCAGGTGGTCGTTCTCGTCCCCACCACACTTCTTGTGCAGCAGCATCTGTCGACATTCGGAGAGCGATTCGCACCGTTCCCCGTGAAGATCGCCGGACTATCTAGATTCCAGACTAATAAGGAGGCAACTGCCGTTGTGGAGGCGGTGGCTGATGGCACCGTCGACGTTGTCATCGGCACGCATCGTCTGCTCACGTCGCAAATGAGATTTAAAGACTTGGGTCTGGTAATCGTCGATGAGGAACAACGCTTTGGCGTTGAGCACAAGGAGCATTTGAAGGCTCTGCGCACCAATGTCGATGTGCTCACGATGTCTGCGACACCTATCCCGCGATCTTTGGAGATGGCCGTCACTGGCATCCGAGAGATGTCGACTATTCAGACTCCACCCGAAGAGCGGCTACCGATTCTCACTTATGTGGGTCCCTACGACGACAAGCAGATTGGCGCTGCGATCCGCCGGGAACTCTTGCGTGAGGGACAAATCTTCTTTGTACACAACCGAGTCGAATCCATCGAGCGCGTGGCTGCACGATTGCATGAGCTCGTACCCGATGCCCGCATCGGCGTCGCACATGGCCAGATGAACGAGCACACACTTGAGCAGGTCATTCTCGATTTCTGGGAACGCGAGATCGACGTGCTGGTCTGCACGACAATCGTGGAGTCCGGCTTGGACATCTCCAATGCAAACACACTCATTGTTGATCGTGCTGATCTACTCGGGCTTTCTCAACTTCATCAATTACGTGGGCGGGTAGGCCGTGGGCGTGAGCGGGCTTATGCGTACTTCATGTACCCGGTGGAACAGCCGCTCACCGAGACAGCACATGATCGCCTCGCGACAATTGCGCAGCATACGGATCTCGGCTCGGGCATGCAGATCGCGATGAAGGATCTGGAGATTCGCGGTGCAGGCAATCTGCTGGGTGGCGAGCAGAGCGGTCACATTGCGGATGTGGGCTTTGATCTCTATTTGCGGCTGGTCGGGGAGGCGCTCGCAGAAGTGCGTGGCACAGGGGCACAGGAGGTCGCGGAGGTTCGCGTCGAACTCCCTATCGACGCACATCTGCCACATGAGTTCGTACCCGAAGAACGGCTCCGTCTCGATGTCTACCGACGACTCGCGGCAGCCACGACTGATCCGGAAGTTGAGGCTGTCGCTGCCGAAATGACCGATCGGTTCGGGGCGCTGCCCGCTGTGGTCGAGAGCCTCCTGGGCGTGGCTCGCTTCCGAGTATTGGCGAGGCGAGCCGGCCTCGATGAGGTGGTTCTGCAGGGCAACGCCGTTCGCTTCCATCCGGTCGAATTGCCCGATTCCCGGACGATGCGTCTGACGAGGCTCTACCCGGGGAGCATCGTCAAGGCCACCGTCCGTACCATCCTTGTACCGAGACCGGACGGCAACCTGCTGCAATGGGCGGCCGACCTCATCACCTCGGTACTAGAGCCAGACAGGAGTGTTTCGTGAAGCCGATCCGCCGCGGACTTATCCCCGCCGCCGGCATCGCCGTTGTGGCGATTCTCCTTTCAGCATGTGGTGGGCCCGTGGCGGCATCTTCGGCTGTGATCGTGGGCGAGCAGGCCGTCGCTAACACGACTCTCGATAACTACGTCTCGGATTTACATCGGGCGCTGAATCAGCCTGTCGATCAGGCGGACTTCGAGGCGATGCAGGCGGCCTTGAACCGGCTCATTCTCGAAAACCTCATTGACCAATCAAGCGCGAAACTCGGCATCGTGATCACGGATGCGGACATTCAAGCTGCCATCGCGACCGCTGAGGCATCCCTAGGCGGACATGATCAGCTCCTTGCGGTGTTGTTGGAGAGTCAGATTCCGCCAAGCGCAATCAATAATGCCTTCCGACTGTCTCTGACGTTGGAAAAGATGGGGCCGGTCCTCGTGCCGGGAACTGACACGAAAGCTCAGCAGCAGGCTGTGTATGACTACGTGTTCCAGCTAGCTGCTGAAATTGGTGTCACCCCAAACCCGCGTTACGGCACTTGGGATGCCGCGCAATTGACGCTCGGTGCGCTGCCCTCTGATCTGTCGACGCCCGTCTCGAAGTGACCTCGCGACCCGGTGAGCGCCTCCTCGACCTAGTCGAGGTGATGGATCGACTGCGGTCGCCGGGTGGTTGTCCGTGGGACGAAAAACAGACCCATGAGTCGCTTGTTCCATATCTGATCGAAGAGACGTACGAGACGCTCGACGCGATCGAATCGAAAGATTCAGCAGCGCTCCTCGAAGAACTCGGTGACGTTTTACTTCAAGTTGTTTTCCACGCGCGCATTGCGCAAGACGGGGACCATCCTTGGTCGATCGATGACGTGGCCGATGGCATCGTGACAAAACTGATCTCTCGACACCCGCATGTCTTCGCGGATGGCGATGCAGAGACACCAGAGCAAGTCGAGTCGGCGTGGCAGGCGATCAAGGCCCGCGAAAAGGGCCGCACCTCAGTGACTGATGGTGTCCCGATGGGATTGCCTGCGCTAGCCCTGGCGGCAAAGCTCCTCAGCCGGGCGCGCAACGGCAACGTCGCGGCGGACTTACCCGCATCGATTGCGGCAGATGAGGTCGTCGACTCTCTTGCCGATACAGCGGCGTACGGCGACCTACTCTTGGCCCTCGTGGCAGCAGGCGCGCAGCAGGGCTGGGAGGCCGAAACGGCCCTACGTGATGCCAACCGCCGCTATGCCGCCGCCCTGCGTCAGGCAGAGGGACACAAGGAATAGCCACTTCACAGTGCAGATAGGGTTGCGGTATGGCTGCTATCGAAGACATGTTGGCCCGCGAGATTCTTGACTCCCGCGGCAATCCCACCGTTGAAGTCGAGATCGTCCTCGATGACGGCACCGCGGCTCGCGCAGCCGTTCCCTCTGGCGCATCGACGGGAGCCTTTGAGGCATCCGAGCGCCGTGATGGAGATAAGGCCCGCTACAACGGCAAGGGTGTGCTCCTCGCTGTCGCGTCGGTCGAAGACGAAATCATGCCCGAGTTGCTGGGCATGGATGCTAGTGAGCAGCGCATCATCGACCAGATCATGATCGACCTTGACGGCACGCCCAATAAGGCCCGCCTTGGCGCCAACGCCATCCTCGGTGTTTCGCTTGCAGTCGCCAAGGCCGCTGCGCGATCGGCAGACCTTCCGCTGTTCCGTTACGTCGGTGGACCCAACGCACATGTACTTCCAGTTCCGATGATGAACATCCTCAATGGTGGCGCGCATGCAGACACTGGTGTCGATATCCAGGAGTTCATGGTCGCGCCTATCGGCGCTGCAGACTTCTCCGAGTCGCTGCGTTGGGGCACCGAGGTCTACCACGCACTCAAGGCCGTGCTCAAGGAGTCCGGCTATGCCACAGGGCTTGGCGACGAAGGCGGCTTCGCACCCGACGTGCCCAGCAACCGTGCAGCACTCGATCTCATTTCGGTCGCGGTTGCAAAGACCGGACTCACTCTCGGCAAGGATGTCGCGCTCGCGCTCGACGTCGCGGCCACGGAGTTCTTCGAGAATGGTGCCTACCGGTTCGAGGGCGCTGATCGTTCGGCGGAGTGGATGACGGCCTACTACGAGACGCTATGTAGCGACTTCCCGTTGGTGTCTATCGAGGACCCGTTGTCCGAGGACGACTGGGCTGGTTGGGCGCACATCACGACCACTCTTGGCGATCGTGTGCAGCTTGTCGGTGATGACCTGTTCGTGACTAATCCCGAGCGACTGCAGCGTGGCATTGACGCCGGCACAGCTAATGCGATGCTCGTGAAGGTCAATCAGATCGGCTCGCTCACTGAGACGCTCGAGGCGGTGAGCCTCGCCCATCGCAATGGCTACGCCTGCATGATGAGCCATCGCTCTGGCGAAACAGAGGACACCACAATTGCTGACTTGGCCGTGGCGACCGACTGTGGTCAGATCAAGACCGGTGCCCCTGCCCGCTCAGAGCGCGTGGCCAAGTACAACCAGCTTCTGCGCATTGCTGAGCAGCTCGACGACGCCGCCCGCTATGCGGGCGCGGGCGCATTCCCGCGTTTCGCGCGCTAGTCGTGCGACCCTAGGAGCATGTCTACGCCGCGTGAGGGTCGCGTCGCTGCGCCCCGGCGCCGCCGCTCGGCCAGGGGTAGGGCTGTTGCGCTGCTCGTTGTGCTGGGTGCGCTGGCTCTGACGTTGGCACTTCCGATCCGCGAGTGGGTCTCACAGCGCATGGAGATCTCCCGGCTTGAGGCGTCCGTCGCGGCCACTCAGCAAGAGGTCGCGGATCGCACTGCTGAGCAGGAGCGTTGGCAAGACCCGGCCTATGTTGCGGCTCAAGCACGAAGCCGCTTGCACTTCGTGTTGCCTGGTGAGATTGGCTACGTCGTGATCGGCGGCGATGACACACAGGTTGTGACAACTGCTGCAGGCGAAGAGCGATCGTGGTGGTCGGGGCTATGGGATTCCGTACGAGTTGCTGATGCCGGCTGAACCACCAACCCCTGCTGACATCTCTGCCGTCGCTGCACAGTTGGGTCGCACTCCACGCGATATTCGGGCGATCGCTCATCGTTGTGGTTGTGGGCTGCCGACGGTTGTCGAGACCGAGGCGCGACTCGAGGATGGCACTCCATTCCCTACTGTGTTTTACCTGACCTGCTCAAAGGCCTCTAGTGCAGTCGGCACCCTCGAAGCTGGCGGTGTAATGCGTGAGATGAATGAGCGCCTTGCTGATGATCCTGAACTGTGTGATGCCTATGCCCTCGCGCACGCGGACTACCTTGAGCGCCGTGGTGACGCAGTGCCTGAGATTGCCGGGATTTCTGCTGGCGGCATGCCTACTCGCGTGAAGTGCCTACACGCACTGCTGGGACACGCACTTGCTGCAGGTCCCGGAGTCAATCCGTTTGGTGACGAGGTCCGCGAAATGCTCGGCGTATGGTGGAAGGACGGACCATGCGCGTAGGGGCCATTGACTGTGGGACGAATTCGATCCGGTTACTCATCGCGGATATCGAGGGTGATCATTTCGCGGAAGTCGATCGCCGGATGGAGATTGTCCGACTCGGTGAGGGGGTCGATCGCACCGGGATGTTGTCCGCCGCGGCGCTCAACCGAACTTTTAGTGCATGTGATCGCTATGCCGAGGTGTTGTCCTTGCACAACGTGACTCATGTGCGCTTCGTCGCCACTAGTGCGAGTCGTGATGCCAGCAACAAGGACGACTTCATTGCTGGAGTTCGGACGCGACTCGGCATTGACCCGGAGGTCATCACGGGAGCAGAAGAAGCTGCGCTCTCCTTCACGGGAGCCGTGCGTGGCTTGCGCAACCCGGTTGCCTTGCCAACTCTCGTGGTGGATATTGGCGGAGGCTCAACCGAATTTGTGCTAGGTGCCGACCTTCCACTTGCGGCGATGTCCGTCGACATCGGATGCGTACGCCTCACCGAACGTCACCTCCGAGATGATCCACCTACTCGCGCGTCGATCGACGCGACGATCGCGGATATTGACGCCGCAATTGATCGAGCGGCAGAAATCGTCCCGCTTGACAAAGCGCAAAGCCTCGTCGGTCTCGCTGGATCTGTGACCACTGTTGCCGCCGTTGCATTAGGTCTGTCGGTCTACGATCCGGCGGCTCTGCATGGGTCGATCCTGATGCCGGAGCACGTGGCCAGAGTGACCGCAGACCTACTGGGCATGACTCGAGCCGAGCGAGCGGCTCTACCTGTGATACACGAGGGACGAGTGGACGTGATCGGAGGCGGGGCGCTCATCTTGGACCGGATTGTGCGCCGGGTTAGCCTCCCAGTGGTCGTGAGTGAGACCGACATCTTGGATGGCATTGCGTGGAGTTTGGCTCAAGGCTAGGTCGATCTTGTGTAATGCCTTGCAGTCGGCAGATTAGCGCTCCTAGAATCAGGTTTTGAGTGGGTTAACTGGGCTGAACCGTAAGCGTTTTCTTGCAGGTGATCCGTTCGGCTCAGTACAGCAATGCGATCAGATTCGGAGTTTCCATGACAGGCCGCAACATCACCATCCGTGACGTGGCGAAGATCGCGGGTGTTTCCACAGCGACCGTCTCGCGAGCACTCAGAGGACTCCCACACGTTGACGCCGCAACCCGCGATCGTGTTGCTCGCGTGGCGGAAGAACTTGACTATGTCATCTCGCCAAGCGCATCACGGTTGGCAAGCGGTCGGACGGGCACGATTGCGATTGTCACGCCGTACGTCTCCCGCTGGTTCTTCGCGACCTTGCTGTCGGGAATCGATTCAGTTCTTCAGGGGGCAGGAGTCGACTTGCTGCTGTTCGGAGTTGGTGATCCGTCCGTTTCGACCGAACGGATTCCCTCAGAGCGGCGTTTGCGTGGCCGGGTGGATGGTCTGATGGTGTTGGCGCTCCCTGCCGCGCTGCCGGAAGTCCAAAACCTTGTGGGGATGGGGCTTCCTGTCAGTCTTGTTGGCATGACCGCTTCGAGCGTTCCTTCTGCGTGCATTGACGATGTGGAAGCCGCCCGAATGGCAACTCAGCATCTGTTGAACCTTGGCCACGTCGATATCGGGCTCATTGCGGGGGACGTAAGCCCCACCGCATTCACCATGCAGGATGATCGGCGCAGGGGATTCACGGCAGCGCTCAACGGCGCAGGAATGACTCATGACCCGGTCTTGGAAGCGAGCGGATATTTCACCGTCGCGGGAGGCGAACGTGCGATGACCGTGTTGTTGTCGCAGCCCAGGCGGCCAACGGCAGTCTTCGCCATGTCTGATGAGATGGCCTTCGGTGCGATTCGCGCTCTACAGCGACACGGACTCCGCCCTGGACGCGACGTGTCCATCGTGGGGGTTGATGGCCATGACATTTCTGAGTTGCTCGACCTCACCACGGTTGAACAGCCAGTCGCCGAACTTGGCCGCGTCAGTGCCGAGGCTCTGCTCGAGCAGTTACGCACCGGCGTAAAACCCTTCGAGACCAAAGTGCTCCCCACCGAATTGGTGGTGCGCGGAAGCACTGTGCCATCTTCGACGCACTAGAGTCGCGTCCATGACTGAACAGATCGCAATCCCACGCCGCGACTCGGACATCCCCGGCACCTTGGCAATTCCCGCCTCAGGCTCTGGCATCGGTGTGCTGGTTATTCAGGAGTGGTGGGGCGTAGTCCCGCATATTGCCCATGTTGTGGATCGACTTGCTGAGGCCGGATTTGTTGCCCTCGCCCCTGACCTTTACGGCGGCGTCAACACCACCGAACCTGACGAGGCGGGCAAGCTCATGATGGGTCTCCAGGTTGCCGCAGCGGGTGACGACATTGCCGCGGCAGCTGACTATCTCGTGCGTCGACCTGAGCTCACGTCAGCGAAACTCGGCATAGTCGGGTTCTGCATGGGTGGCGGACTTGCGCTCCTCGGCCCAACCGTGACTCCTCATATTTTCGCGGCGTCTGCTTTCTATCCGGCGATGCCATGGCCGGAATACTCGCCCGCGTGGGCTAACTACGCCGGTCGTACGGCCCTGGTACATCAGGCCGAATCCGATCTCCCATCGACGGGCGATTCGATTGCGTCGTACGCCATGGACATTCGTGGGCACGGGGGCGATGCCATTATTGAGACCTACTTGGGCACCCAACACGCCTTCTTTAACGATGACCGTCCCGAGGTCTACAACGCGCAGGCCGCGTCACTTGCTTGGGATCGCACTCTGGAGTTATTGCGAACACTCGGCTAGATCGCCCGCCCCCGTAGTCCAACTGGCAGAGACGCCCGGCTTAAACCCGGCACAGTGTGGGTTCAAATCCCACCGGGGGCACCATCGAAACGATTCTGGTTTAGTTCGACTGCCGCTGACTGCTTCGAGGGCCGATGTGGCCGGGGTACCGATCGCTTGGGCGTGGCGGGCCTGAGGAAGGCTTAGCCCTTGTCGTTGAGTTAATATTTTGACCATGCAGACAACGTCCAACCCAGTCCTTTCCAAGCTCACCCGTCCGGCGAAGGCGGCCCCTCAGCCGATCCCCGGATCAGGAGTAGCGACCGGCACCCTAGCCCCGCCGGTAGGTCAGCCGATCTCGACTCAGCCCGCATGGACGCAGCCCGTCGCGAACGAGCCAGCCGTCACCATGGGCGACATCATGACGAAGTGCTTCCTGGTCTTTGGCGTCTGCGTCGTGTTCGCTTTCGTAGGTTGGTTCATTCCGCTCCTGCTCATCGTCGGTGCGATCGGCGCTCTAGTGCTGGGCATCGTCAATGCCGTGAAGCGCAAGGTCTCACCCGTGCTTGTGCTGCTCTACGCAGTGTGCAGTGGCCTGATGCTCGGCTCGGTGAGTTTCATGTACGACGAGTACGTCGTCAACCCGAAATACACCGGGCTCGTACTCCAGGCAGTTATCGGTACGATGACTGCATTCGGAGTCATGCTCGTTCTTTACACCACAAAGATCGTGCGAGTCACTGGACGTTTTGTGCGAGTCTTTATTGGCGCGATGATCTCCTACGCCCTCATTGCTTTTGCCTCATTTATTGCATCAATGTTTGGCGTGGGCGGCGGCTGGGGCTTCTACGGGGTGGGCGGCTGGGGCCTGATCCTGTGTCTATTTGGCGTCGCTCTGGCTTCCTTCAGCCTCATGCTCGACTTCGAGGCAATCAGCCAGGCAGTCAAGATGGGCGTGCCTCAGCGCGAAGCATGGCGCTTGGCATTCGGCTTGCTCATCACCCTCGTGTGGCTTTACCTCGAGATCTTGCGTTTGCTTGCCATCGTCAATCGCAACTGATGCTCGTCGAGCCAACTGAACCTCGCGAGCGGATTGTTCTTGAGTGCACGCGCGTATGTGATCGACTTCGAACCCTCAATTCATCGAGGCTTGCCACTATCGCGGACGACACTCACGACATTGCACAGCGGATCTTGCTGCTTGATCTAAGACTTGAGGGCCGTCCGGTGCGCGATCTTCCGCGCCTTGGCGACGAAGTCCTCGAGGCTCAGTTGAGAGTTGTTGTTGCCGATCTGCTTGCGGTTGCTGGCCCCAATGATGATGCGGTCTTGGCCGAAGCGGCTGATGCGCTCACCGACCTGCGTAAGTCATTGCCTTAGCCAACGGGGTGTGTCACTCCCATAAGTGACACTTTTTGCACCAGGTGGCGTAGCGTTCCCCTCGGTTGCCGACTAGACGCGCCGAAATCGAGGGAGACCCGCCATGAGTATGCACACCACGCCAAGTCCTGATGGTGATCGCACTGCCGGGTCGATGCGGAGCTTGCGTCGCCCGCTTGTGTGGGCGGCCGCTGCGTCCGCAGCCACGGTTGCCTGCGGCGGGCTGGTCTTCGTTGCGAGTCAAGCGGTAGCCGGCGGTGGCAATGAATCTATCCAACGCGCTGCCTACTACGCATGTGTGAACGCCAATGGCGATATGAATCTGACCACGCGTGATGCCTTCTGTGCCGCGGGAGATACGAAGTACACCTGGCGTGGCGCTGGAGCGAGTGGCCTCGCCGGTCCACAGGGCGATCGTGGTGCACGTGGACAGCAGGGGCTTGCGGGCGCTGCCGGTCCTTCGGGCCCCTCGGGCGCTGCTGGTCCTTCGGGCCCCTCGGGCGCTGCTGGCCCGACAGGCCCCGCAGGTGTTTTGGGTGTCTACACGGTCACGAATTCCGGGACGCTCTACCCTCAGGGCGACTTTCGGTCGTTGACGGCCAGTTGCACCACAGGTGACACAGTCCTGAGCGGCGGTTTCGCTATGACGGGAAACCCCGGTGACGCGTGGATAAGTTCCGTCAAAGTTTCGTCCAACGCTCCCACAGCGGGTGGAGATGGTTGGTCAGTCACTGTTGTGAATAACACGCCGTTCATGGTGGCCGTTCCCGTGGAGGTCACGGCAATCTGCGCACCGATCCCGAGCTGACCGGTTCGACGACTGCGGACTTAGCTTGTGCCCGCTCGAGAGAGAAAGCCGCGGACCTGTTCGCGGGCGTTAGCGCGAATCTCGGGGCCGTGGGTGAAGGCGGCGATTCGGTAGTCAAGGTCAGCGAAAACTGCTGCACTTTGGGCGTTGAGCACAGCGGATGTGCAGAATGCCGCGAAGGGCCACGCGAGCTTGGAACGCATGTTAAAGATGGCATCGCCCGTGATGAGAACGCCGCTGTCCTCATGAAGCAGCGAGATGTGCCCAGGAGTGTGTCCTGGGGTATGAATTGCGCGAAGACCGCCAGCGACAGGCAACACGTCGCCATCACGAATTACGTGCGAGACGCTGACCGGGGCGAATCCGCCCTTGTTCACGCGCGCGAAAATCCTGCCTGAAGTTGTGTCGCTGCCAAAAGGTGGCGACATGCCTGCCTCGAGAAAATCAATATCTGCTTCATGCGCCGAAATGCCAGTCGCAGAAGTCTTCTCGACCATTGCCGCCGCGCCACCCGCGTGATCACTGTGGGCGTGTGTCAGCACAATGCGCTGCACATCCTTCGGGTCCTTGCCCATCTGGGCTAGCGCTCTAACGATCTTTGCTGGGGCACGCTTGATGCCACAATCAACAAGTGTCACCGAACCGTCAGTCTCAGTGAACGCGAAGGAGTTGATGTAGTCGCCGAGTGTCGGAATTCGATGGACATTGGGAGCGAGCGTCACGACGGCCATGGCAGGGGTACTCCCGTCTGTGAATGACAGCGATAACCATTGGGCACCTTGTAGAGGTACTGCTGGTGGTATTCCTCGGCGTAGTAGAACGGGCGCCCTTCGGCGGGAGCAATCTCCGTTGTGACGGTGCCGTATCCCCGATCAATCAACACCGGTTCGTAGGCAGCGGCGCTCTCTGACGCAAGCACACTTTGCTCTTCGGTCGTCCAATAAATGGCGCTGCGGTACTGGCTGCCGACGTCGTTTCCTTGGCGCATGCCCTGAGTCGGATCGTGCTCCTCCCAGAAATGCCGCAGCAGTTCGGTGGTGGAGACCTTGGCGGGGTCGTAGGCCACGAGCACCGATTCAGTGTGTCCGGTGCGCCCACTACAGACTTCTTCGTAGGTAGGGTGTGGTGAAATTCCACCCTGATAGCCAACGGCTGTTGTGAAAACCCCGGGGATACGCCAGAAAATCTCCTCGGCGCCCCAGAAGCA
>CAFBMR010000045.1_pt1 | contig 14333 bp, 14 predicted proteins | sample 7269021 | NCBI WGS metagenome assembly CAFBMR01 (sample SAMEA6814071, study PRJEB35770) | uncultured Actinomycetes bacterium | biome: Freshwater; feature: Freshwater reservoir; material: water | place: Czech Republic | collected 2017-05-23 | depth 30m m
GAGTTTGGCCGAATAGTTCCCTGTGGGATCCAAGACGCCACAGTCACTAGCGTGAGCGCCGAGTTGGGCCGGCCGATTTCGATTCACGCCGCAGCAGATGTAGTGGAGGTCCACCTCCAGCGCTGGCAGCCGCTGCCGGACTCCGTAAGGTTAGGTCCGTGACAGCCCAAAGCAACGGCGAGCGCAAGCTCCTTCGGATTGAAGCGCGCAACGCTGAGACGCCGATTGAGCGCAAGCCCGAATGGATCAAGACTCGCGCCCGGACAGGACCGGAGTTCTTGTCACTTCAGGCTCTCGTTAAGCGCGAGGGACTCCACACCGTCTGCCAAGAAGCTGGCTGTCCCAACATCTACGAGTGTTGGGAGGATCGCGAGGCGACTTTCCTTATCGGCGGCGAACAATGCACTCGGCGCTGTGACTTCTGCCAGATCGACACTGGCAAACCGGCGCCCCTCGATCGCGATGAGCCACGACGTGTAGCCGAATCAGTTCGGACTATGCAACTGCGTTACGCGACCGTCACTGGTGTGGCTCGCGATGATCTCGAAGACGAGGGTGCCTGGCTTTATGCCGAAACAATCAGGGCAATTCACAAACTTAATCCCGAGACTGGTGTCGAAATTCTGATTCCAGATTTCAGTGGAAATCCGACCTTGCTCACGGAGGTTTTTGAGGCGGGTCCGCAAGTGCTCGCCCACAATCTCGAAACTGTTCCGCGCCTCTTTCGCACGGTACGCCCGGCATTCGAGTACGACCGCTCGCTTGACGTGATCACGCAGGCTCGCGCCTTTGGACTCGTGACAAAGTCCAATCTGATTCTGGGTATGGGAGAAGAACCCGATGAGGTCGGCCAAGCCCTCCTTGACCTACATGACGCTGGTTGTGACTTGGTGACCATCACGCAGTACCTTCGCCCCTCGTCGCGCCATCACCCCGTCGCACGATGGGTTCACCCCGACGAATTCGTGGCCCTAGAGCAGGCTGCGCGCGACATTGGCTTCCTCGGAGTGCTCAGCGGCCCTCTCGTGCGCTCCTCGTATCGAGCCGGACGCCTGTATGCCGAGGCCATCGCTGCGCGCACCGGCCTTGGCGCGTAGGCTTGCGACCCATGGCGCGCTTCTCCGGTATCAAGTCTCGGTTCTCCACCATTCTGGAGAACTTCCGCATGGCCAAGTCCGGTCGACCCACGATCGGCTGGGAGATGGCCGGGATCTTCCTGGTCGTTGGAGCTGTCGTCGCGACCCCGCTGTCCATCTTCCTAAACTGGCCGACGGGAGTCATCCTCGGAGTTCCTGCCGGCGCCATCGCCGCGTTGTTCTGGTTCAGCCGTGTGGCCATGCGTTCGGCATACAAGTCCATTGAGGGGCAACCCGGAGCCGCTGCGGCTGTCATCGAAAGTATGCGCGGCAACTGGTCGGTCACTCCTGCAGTCGCAGTGACCCGCAATCAGGATCTCGTGAGTCGAGTGGTGGGGCGCTGCGGAGTCATCCTCGTCGGTGAAGGCGCTCCGAGTCGAGTTGTCGCTCTCTTGGCCACCGAGCGGAAAAAGACCGCCCGCTGGCTGCCTGATATCCCGATCTATGAGATGCAGGTCGGTACCGAAGAGGGTCAGATTCGTATTTCACGTCTTCAAAAGGAAATGGGCAAACTGCCCAAAAATCTTCGGCCCGCGGAGTCCAATGACATTCGTCGCCGCCTCGACGCGCTCTCCCAACGTCAAAATGCCATTCCGCTGCCCAAAGGCCCAATGCCTCGTCAGTCACGCTGACCGCACTCTGACGCTAGGCCCGCGACACTCGGATCGTTCGCGAATCAACAGCCTTGTCGTGGAGCCCTCGGCCATCAGAGTCCATGATCACCGCGGGGATCACTAAAAACAGCAGCAGTGTCCGTCCTAGGACCCGCAGGGGCCACAATCGAGAGCCATCGGTCCGGACTACTCGCACGCCCAGCAGAACCTGCCCGAATGACCCGCCCATGAGGCTCGTCAGCACGGCAACCTCCGCGATAAACACAAGGCCGGTGATCAAGGACGACTCAGTCGACCCATAGGCGTAGGTCCGCCCAAACAACACCTGCACCACCAGTAGCGAGGCGCCCCAATCAATACAGAGCGCCCCAAGACGGCGACCAAGTCCGGCCTTCATCAATTCCACTGCCTCACCGTATCTCCCGGCGAAACATCGGCGAAACAATGCCCATACCGAACCGAAATCGCTGGAGCCTAGGCTTAGGGCTCGGATTGGTACGTGGTTGACTGCGCCTCGTGGCACGGACCGATCCGTTCACGAGGCAAATACGAGGCACCGGATGTCGGAGGATCAATGTTCAGCACCGCAGATGAGATGTTGAAGTACATCAAGGACAACAACATCGAATTTATCGATGTTCGCTTCATCGACCTTCCTGGTGTGATGCAGCACTTCAACATGCCCGCGAGCCACTTCACCGCCGATACGATCGAGGAAGGCCTGATGTTCGACGGCTCGTCGATCCGCGGCTTCCAGGCGATTCACGAGTCAGACATGAAACTCATGCCTGACCCCACGTCGGCGTTCCTCGATCCGTTCCGCGACGCAAAGACGATCGTCGTCAACCACTCGATCCTCGATCCCTACACCAACGAGCCCTACAGTCGCGATCCGCGCGGCATCGCTGCAAAGGCTGAGGCTTACCTCGCCTCGACTGGCATCGCAGACACGGTGTACTTCGGTCCCGAAGCAGAGTTCTACATCTTTGACGATGTGCGCTTCGAGACGAAGATCAACGCTAGCTACTACTACATCGACTCAATCGAAGGTGCGTGGAACACCGGGCGCGTCGAAGAGGGCGGCAACCTCGGCTACAAGACACGTGTCAAAGGTGGCTACTTTCCGGTGCCACCCGTTGATCACTACGCCGATCTTCGCGACCAGATGTGCAGCAGGCTCGCTGAAGCAGGTCTCCACGTAGAGCGCTCACATCACGAGGTCGGCACAGCTGGCCAGTGCGAGATCAACTACAGGTTCAACACGCTCAAGAAGGCCGCCGATGAGGTAATGCTTTTCAAATACATCATCAAGAACGTGGCTTGGCAGGCGGGCAAGACCGTGACATTCATGCCCAAGCCGCTCTTCGGCGACAACGGCTCAGGAATGCACTGTCATCAATCACTGTGGAAGAACGGCGAGCCGTTGTTCTACGACGAGCGCGGATACGGCGGACTCTCTGACATTGCCCGTTGGTACATCGGTGGCCTGCTCAAGCATGCGCCTTCGCTGCTTGCGTTCACCAACCCGACAGTCAACTCCTACCACCGTCTAGTCCCCGGCTACGAAGCTCCGGTGAACCTCGTCTACTCGGCGCGTAATCGCTCCGCATGTATTCGTATCCCCGTCACCGGCACTTCGCCCAAGGCTAAGCGCATTGAGTTCCGCGTGCCGGATCCGTCGAGCAACCCCTACCTCGCCTTTGCAGCGATGCTCATGGCCGGTATCGATGGCATTCGCAACAAAATCGAGCCGCCGGCTCCCGTCGACAAGGATCTCTACGACTTGCCGCCGGACGAGCTTGCATCGATCCAGCAGGTGCCTGGTTCACTCCCCGAGGTGCTCGCCGCCCTAGAGGCCGATCACGACTACCTCACGGCGGGAGGAGTGTTCCCCGAAGATCTCATCGAGACCTGGGTGGAATACAAGCGCGTCAACGAAGTGGATCCCATCCGCTTCCGTCCGCACCCGCACGAGTTCGAGATGTACTACGACATCTGATCGAGGTGGACATGGAGGGCCTTGCGCCCTCCATGTCCACCTGGTCCGGTAGGAAAAGTCGAAAGAAGTTATCCCCGCTTCAGAGCAATGGACATAGTTTCGCCGGAGCGCGTCAACATCCATATTGCGTGCAGCTTCGAACCTTCAATAGCGAATGCGGCTCCGCAGCCAGAACAAAGAATCGGCATGGTCGGCATCGTGAAGTCCCCCGAAGCACCCATGGTCGAACTGAACCTACTTAGCCAGCCCGACTCGCAGAGTCGGATTGCGTCTTCCGTGTAGGAATCCGGCAGGAACGTCGCCAATGAACCATCCATCAAGACCCCAGCGGTGGGTGACCCGCATACTCCACATGCCAATACCAGCGGGATCACGCGCGCGCTCTGCGCTTCGTTCACAGTGGCGATAGACAAACCGCGTCGATCAGACCGCCCATGTTCGATCCGACTTAGCAAGGTTGCGGAATCCAAGGAGTTGAAATACCTGAACTCGATACCCCTTGCCTCGTCGAAGGGGAGCCAATCTTCAGACGCCATAGAACACTCGATCCATCACAGCGCGGGCGCGTCGGGTAACCCGTCGGTAGTCCTCCACTAGGGCGCCTCGTTCGCTGGGTAGGTAGCCGAGTAGGTGCGCGACGCCACCAAGTTCGCGGCCAGCTGTAGGTACAACGTCATTGGAGTTTCCTCGTGCGAGAGTGATTGCGTCGCGAACGCGCGTCGCGAGAATCCAGGCACTGGACAGTGCGGCCGCGTCAGATTCCGCTAAAACTCCTCCAGACACACACGCGCGCAAAGCCTCTAGCGTGTTCGTGGTGCGAAGCCCAGCAATCTTGTGCGCGTGCTGCATCTGGAGCAATTGCACGCTCCACTCCACATCCGAGAGGCCGCCTCGTCCCAATTTGGTGTGGAGGGTCGGATCAGCCCCGCGCGGAAGGCGTTCAGCTTCCATCCGCGCTTTGAGCCGTCGAATCTCGCGTATGGCATCACTTGTCAGGCCACCGTTGGGCCAACGCAGCGAATCCACCATGGTGATGAAGTCCGCTCCTAGCGCCGAATCACCGCCCACCACTCGGGCCCGCACTAGGGCTTGTGACTCCCACGGCGCAGACCAGCGCTCGTAATAGGCTGTATACGAGGCGATGGACCTCACGAGTGGCCCGTTCTTACCTTCTGGCCGCAGGTCAGCGTCGAAGTCCAACGCAGGCTCCGTTGAAGGTTCCGTGAGGACCCTGCGCAATTCGCCGACTACCTGCATTGCGATATCAGTCGCCTCTTTGTCTCCGATCCCAGGCTGGGGATCGTGAACGAACATCACGTCCGCGTCACTGCCGAAGGAGAGTTCGGCGCCTCCTAATCTGCCCATCCCAATGATTGCGATACGCGTAGGCAATTCATGACCCAGGTCCTCCTCCACTGCGCGGATGGCAGCGTTCAGCGTCGCCGCGATCGCTGCGTCAGCGATATCACTCAATCCGCGCCCAACCGCCTCCCCATCAGTGAGCTCAAGCACCGCACCAGCCGCGACTCGGAACATCTCCCGCCGTCGCACACCCCGAACCGCAACCGCTGCACCGTGAAGGTTTTCTGCACGTCCTGCAGCCGCTTCGCATTCGGTGCGAACTTGCCAGGCCGATCGCGGCTGAAGCTCGGTTTCGTCGGCTAAAAGTGAGACAGCCTCCGGCGCACTCAACAGCAAATTTGTTGCGAACTTACTGGAAGACAACAGCCTCGCCATGCGTTCTGCGGTGGAAGATTCATCGCGCAGCAAACGCAGGTACCAAGGAGCCGAACCCAGCGCATCACTTACTCTGCGGAAAGCCAACAGCCCTGAGTCTGGATCGGGCGCATCGGCAAACCATCCCAGCAGCACCGGCAGCAAGGTCCGTTGGATAGCGGCACGCCTACTTACGCCGCTGGTCAGAGCTTCAAGTTGTCGAAGGGCACCTACCGCGTCCACATACCCCAGAGCCTCCAATCGATCACGGGCTGCTGCAGGAGTCAGTCGTGCCTCTCCGGGACCCAAGCGGGCGACGGCATTGAGAAGGGGCCGATAGAAAAGTTTCTCGTGGATGCGTCGGACCTCGCGGGAGTGACGGCGCCACTCTTGGGTCAATTCAGTCACTGGATCAAACCGGAATCCCATGGATCGTCCGATTCGACGCAAATCCGACTCTGCATCCGGCACCACATGAGTTCGCTTCAACTGATAAATCTGGATTCGATGCTCTAGCGTCCGCAAGAATCTGTATGCAGCGCCAAGAGTCGATGCGTCTTCAAGTCCGACGTAACCCCATGTCGCCAACGCCTCGAGCGCGACAAGCGTGGTGGGGCTACGGAGCATGACATCGCTTCGTCCGTGCACCAATTGAAGCAACTGCACGGAGAATTCCACATCCCGCAATCCACCTGGTCCCAGCTTCAATTGGCGCTCGGCATGTTGCACCGGGATATTCGACTCAACCCGGCGACGCATGGCCTGCACATCAGCGACGAATCCTTCACGCTCTGCTGCCCGCCAGACCATGGGCGAAATCGCTTCAAGGTAGGCAGAGCCGAGTTGGGAGTCCCCCGCGCTCACCCGAGCCTTGAGCAGCGCCTGAAACTCCCACGTCTTTGCCCAGCGTTCGTAATAGTCGATATGGGACCCGAGAGTGCGCACAAGGACCCCTTGCTTTCCTTCCGGGCGCAGCGCGGGGTCGACTTCCCAGAGGGAGCCCTCTACCGTGGCCGCATTGCAGGCCCGCATCAGTCCGGTAGCGAGGCGCGTTGCGGTCTTGATGGCCCCCGACTCGTCGCCACCTGGCAGCGGCTCAGCCACAAAGATCACATCAACGTCGCTCACATAGTTCAATTCGCGTCCCCCGCACTTCCCCATGCCGATCACTGCGAATCGGCAGGGCTCTGCATCCGGTGCCAAGCCGCTACGAGCAATCGCGAGGCCAGCGGCCAGCGCTGCGTCGGCAAGATCGGCAAGTTCCCCTGCAACGTCATCCAGCGATGCGCCCAGGGCTACATCACGAGTGGCCGTGCCCAGCAAACTCCCGCGATAAGCAATCCGCAGTGCAAGCAGAGCTGCTTCTTCCGGCAGGGCCGCACACGGCTCAGCACTCTCCGGATCGGCGCCCACTGCTCGAAGTAGATCCGCTCGAAGGTCCAATGCTTCCGGCCGAGTCAGCTCAGCGTGAGCGATCATGGTCCACTGATATGGATGGCGAATAAGATGGTCGGCAAGTGCCTCAGAGACACCGAGGACTGCGACGAGCCGCGACCCCACTTGGGGATCAGAGCGCAACTCTTCGGCGATTGCTCCGCCGAAGGCGGTGTCCATGAGTTGGGCAAGTCGTGACACAGCGAGATCGGGGTCTGCAGCCTGTGCAAACACGTCCCAACCCGAGCCGGGCAGAGGGCAGATCGACTCGAGGCGAGCCACATGCTGGACTGCGACTTGAGGGTGCTCACATCCCCAGCGGACAACGCGAGCCTCGTCGCTGGCTACGCGCTGTTGATCGCTCACAGAATAGGAAGGTACCGGTCTAGCTCCCACCCGGTCACATGGCGCCGGTAGTCGTCCCACTCCGCCTGCTTATTGCGGAGGAAGAAATCGAAGACGTGCTCGCCAAGTGTCTCTGCTACCAGTTCGGAGCGTTCCATCTCCGTGATGGCCTGATCAAGGCTGGTGGGCAGCGGCCGCATGCCCAGGGCGCGACGTTCGGCCGAGGTGAGTGCCCACACGTCGTCTTCAGCACCGGGTGGCAGTTCGTATCCCTGCTCAATGCCTTTCAGGCCGGCAGCGAGCATCACTGATAGCGCCAGATAGGGATTGCAGGCAGTGTCGAGGGATCGAACTTCGACACGAGTGGAATTGCCTTTCGAAGGCTTGTACATCGGGACGCGCACCATCGCGGACCTGTTGTTGTGCCCCCAGCATGCCCACGCGGGCGCTTCTCCGCCCGCAGCGAGTCGCTTATAGGAGTTCACCCATTGGTTGGTCACGGCTGTGAATTCGGGTGCATGCGTGAGAAGACCTGCGATGAAGGAACGAGCGATCGGTGACAACTGATACGGCGCACCGGCCTCGTAGAACGCATTGCGGTCACCTTCGAACAACGAAAGATGCGTGTGCATACCGGAACCAGGTGCATCGTTGAGAGGTTTCGGCATGAAGGATGCGTATAGCCCCTGCTCGAGAGCTACCTCCTTAATCACCAATCGGAAGGTCATAAGATTGTCTGCCGTGCTCAGCGCATCTGCGTAGCGCAGGTCGATCTCTTGCTGGCCTGGCCCACCCTCATGGTGGCTGAACTCCACCGAGATGCCCATTGCCTCCAACATCGTGATCGCTTGCCGCCGGAAGTCCGCACCCACACGTTGTGGCGAGTTGTCGAAGTAGCCGTAGTGATCAATCGGCTCAGGTGGACCGTCTCCCGGAGAATTCGAAAACAAATAGAACTCAACTTCGGGGTGGGTGTAAAACGAGAATCCAAGATCCGCAGCACGCGACAACGTGCGCTTGAGCACGTAGCGAGAGTCGGCATAAGAGGGAGATCCATCGGGCATGAGGATGTCGCAGAACATGCGAGCTACTCCCGGGCCTTCCGACCGCCACGGAAGCACCGAGAACGTCGACGCATCGGGACGGGCGAGCATGTCTGATTCGTGCACGCGAGCGAATCCCTCGATGGCTGATCCATCAAACCCCAGGCCCTCGCTGAAGGCGGCCTCCAGTTCGGCTGGCGCCACTGCGACTGACTTCAATGTCCCCAACACATCGGTGAACCACAGCCGCACGAACCGGATATCGCGCTCTTCAATGGTGCGGAGGACGAAGTCTGTCTGCTTATCCATGGCCTTAGTGTGCCCCCTGTCGTGTTTCCGGCGCATTACATGGGCCAATTTCCACTCTTTAGGGGGCGGGCCTAACCTTCGTATATGCGCATCGCTCTTGCCCAGGTCAACCCGACCGTCGGGGATCTTGCTGGCAATGCGGATCTCATCTCACGGGTCGCGAGGTCAACCGACGCCGATCTGATTGTCTTCCCCGAAATGGTCCTTACCGGCTACCCCATCGAAGACCTGGCCCTGCGACCCTCGTTCCAAGCGGCTTCCAAGGCGGCCATTCAGGCACTCGCGGCCGACCTCCATGACATCAGCGCTCATCTCGTCGTGGGCTACCTGGACAGTACAGCGACCTCCTCCCCCGGTCGCCCTCGTGGCGGTCCGGTCAATGCCGCAGCTGTGATCCACAACGGCCAGATCATCGCCACCTACTTCAAGCACCATCTGCCCAACTACGGCGTCTTCGATGAGTACCGCTATTTCATTCCCGGCGATTCACCCACTGTTATCGATGTGGGTGGCTCACGCGTGGCGATCGCGATTTGCGAGGACCTCTGGCAAGACGGCGGCCCAGTGATGTGGGCTCGCGAATCGCAAGCAGACCTACTCGTAGTGATCAACGGTTCGCCCTACGAGCGCGATAAAGATGACGAGCGACTCGCCCTGTGTCAACGACGCGCCAGGGAAGCACAGTGCGCATTGGCGTACGTCAACATGGTGGGCGGTCAAGACGAACTGGTATTTGACGGTGATTCGATCGTGGTTGATTCGAACGGCGAGGTCCTCGGCCGTGCGCCCCAATTTGACGAGTTCGTACTGCACGTAGATCTAGGATCGCGACTTGGCCAAGTGGTTCCCCGGCTTTCCGAGTCCGCGGAGGTGTACTCCGCGCTCGTTACTGGACTGGGCGACTACGTACGCAAGAACGGGTTCCGGTCAGTTGTGCTGGGGCTTTCCGGCGGCATTGACTCTGCGCTTGTCGCGGCTATCGCCTGCGATGCTATTGGCAGCGAGAATGTTTATGGCGTCTCGATGCCAAGCGTCTACTCTTCCCAGCATTCTCGTGACGATGCAGCAGACCTAGCCGCCCGCACTGGCCTGCACTTTCGAACTGTCGCTATCGCGGACATGATGGCGGCGTACACCACTAATCTCAACCTCACTGGTCTGGCCGAAGAGAACCTGCAGGCTCGTGTGCGCGGTGCCACTTTGATGGCAATCTCAAACTCTGAGGGTCATCTCGTCCTGGCGACAGGAAACAAGAGCGAGGTCTCCGTCGGCTACTCCACGATCTACGGCGATGCCGTCGGCGGTTTCGCTCCCATCAAGGATGTTGCCAAGACCCTCGTGTGGGAGCTCGCTCGTTGGCGCAACGCACAACCTGGCCCCCCGCCGATCCCGGAGAGCAGCATTACCAAACCACCCAGCGCAGAGTTGCGGCCTGACCAGCTCGATTCGGACTCATTGCCTGACTACGAGATTCTGGACGCGATCCTCGATGGCTACGTGGAACAGGACGCGGGTATTGGCGAGCTCATCGCTATGGGGTTTGATCCAGAGACTGTGGTGCGAGTCGTGGGACTCACTGATGCGGCGGAGTACAAGCGGCGCCAGTATCCGCCGGGAACCAAAATTTCTAGGCGTGCCTTCGGAAGAGACCGTCGGCTCCCCATCACCAACCGCTGGCGAGATCCACGCCAATAGCTATTGGGCTGCCCTGCTGGCTCTAGGGGCAATCACGTGGCAGACTTCTCTTGTCCGGGGACTCGTCCGAGCCTCGAGATGGGAGCAGTGCCATGTCGAACTTTGCACAAGAGGCCCTCTATGGAGGCACCTCCTCGAAGCGAATCACAGTCCGCGACCTCATCGCAGCGAAAGTCCGTGGCGAAAAGTGGCCCATGCTCACTGCCTACGACGCCATGACTGCTCGGATATTTGACGATGCTGGGTTCCCCGTCCTGTTGGTGGGCGACTCCGCCGCCATGGTCGTGTACGGCTACGACTCCACCGTCCCCATTACTGTCGACGAACTCATGCCGCTAGTTCGTGCAGTTGTCCGCGGATCGTCCCGCGCTCTCGTCGTCGCCGATCTACCCTTTGGCTCCTACCAATCCTCCCCGGCCCAGGCACTCGACACGGCGGCTCGGTTCATGAAAGAGGGAGGTGCGCACGCGATAAAGCTGGAAGGCGGGCACCGAGTTCTAGCTCAGGTGGAGTTGCTCGTCGAGTCCGGCATCCCCGTTTTCGGCCACCTTGGATTGACTCCGCAGTCGGTGAATGTCCTGGGCGGCTACCGCGTTCAAGGTCGCGGTGAATCTGGCGAACGACTCATGCAAGACGCCAAGGCTCTGGAGGCAGCCGGCGCGAGTGCTGTTGTGCTCGAGGTGGTCCCGGCTGACTTGGCCGCTCGAGTGACAGCTTCGCTGTCTATCCCGACCATCGGCATCGGTGCTGGAGCGAACACCGACGCTCAGGTGCTGGTGTGGCAAGACCTCGTCGGACTATCCGCCGGTCCACTCCCTAAATTCGTGAAGCCATACGCGGACCTTCGCGGCGTTCTCTCATCAGCCGTCACTGAGTGGGCGACAGATGTCGTCTCAGGGGCTTACCCCGACGAGGCACACGCCTACGCCTAAGCGTTAAACGTCGGTGACGCGCAGTCCAGCATGCGCCTTATAGCGACGATTCACGGAAATCAAATTGGCCGTGAGAGCTTCAACTTGACCTGCATTGCGCAATTTGCCGGCAAAAATCCCTCGCATACCGGGAATCCGCGCGGCGAGGGCTTGGACCGTGTCAGTAGCCGAGCGATCATCACCCACGACCATGACGTCTGTGTCGATCGTCTCCTGGGTGAGGTCAAGCAGAGTTACTGCTGAGACGTGGTGGAACGCTCCGACCACCATGCTTTCGGGCAGCAAGGCCGCTGCTTGCTGAGCCGCTGATCCGTCAGCCACTGACAAAGCGAAAGCTCCTCCGGCGTCGAATCCCAGCGGATTTACGCAATCCACCACGATTTTCCCGACCAATTGATCGCGAAGACCGGTCAAAACTTTTTCGTGTCCATCCCAGGGGACAGCGATAATGACGACGTCAGCTCCGCTTGCGCAATCCTCGTTCGAGAGGCCCGTCACACCGTGACCAAGCTCTGCCGCGGACTCACTCGCGCGATTCGCATCGCGAGACCCAATAGACACTCGGATGCCCGAAACTGCAAGCCGCAAGGCTAATCCTCTCCCCTGTTCACCAGTGCCACCGAGTACACCGACAGCAACATTGGATACATCGGGAAGTTCGATCGGATTGCGAGATTCGGGTTTTGTCATGTGCAAATCATGTCAGCGAATGTCCAAAATTGCACGGTGGCTCGTAGCGCACCCGCGACACTCGCGACACGAACGACACGCGGATGCAGCAAATCACCCGAATATCTGGCACTCTTATCTATGGCAGTACCAAATCCCTCGATGCCGAAGCGAGGGAACACGATAGGGAGGCACCGTGGCGGTCGCAAAGAAGACCACCGCACGCAAGGCAGCCAAGAAGGCTCCGGCCAAGAAGGCAGCCAAGCGCGCAACGGCCAAGAAGGCCGTTAAGAAGGCACCGGCCAAGAAGGCCGCTGCAAAGCGCACTGTCAAGAAGGCAGCTGCGAAGCGCACCGTGAAGAAGGCGGCCGCGAAGCGCACTGTCAAGAAGGCAGCAGCGAAGCGCACCGTGAAGAAGGCAACTGCGAAGAAGGCCGTAAAGCGCACCGCCAAGAAGGCGACTGCGAAGAAGGCCGTAAAGCGCACTGCCAAGAAGGCCGTAAAGCGCGTTGCCAAGAAGGCGACTGCGAAGAAGGCCGTAAAGCGCACCGCAAAGAAGGCTGCTCCCCGCAAGGCCGCAGCCCGCAAGGCCGCTCCCCGCAAGGCCGCTGCGAAGCGTCCAGCGAAGCGCGCCGCCAAGAAGGCCTAAGTCCTTCACGTAATGAAGCCCGGCTCCTTATGGAGCCGGGCTTCATTCATTACCGAGCTAATTGTCGTCTTCGCGGTCCTGGGCATCTGTGCGTGAATGCATCCGCTCCAGTGCTCCCTCAGCCTCTACTCGAGAAGCGTAAGGTCCCAGACGATCTAGGTTTCCCTCGCCGAGCCCCTGCTCCACCTGCTGAGTCTTGAGGTTGAACCACCACTGCTCATTCATATCTCCAACACCGGTGTCCATGGTCACTCCTCATTGTCCGCGTCTGATGTCACGACCCATCGTGCCAAAGGCTCTCTGCGGCGTACACACCGGAACCCGTTTAGACTGACGACCATGTTGAAGCAAGGTGTGGTGTCATCCCGCCGAACGGTACCTGCGCACATTGCGCGGCCCGAATATGTCGATAAGCCCCGCCCCACTCCTTATGACGGCCCCGAGGTCAAGGACGCCGAGACCATCGCGGCAATGCGTGTGGCTGGCCGAATCGCTGCGCAAGCTCTCGCTGCGGTCGGAGCCGCAATCGCCCCCGGCGTGACAACCGATTACTTGGACCAGGTGGGGCATGAGTTCCTGCTCGATCACGGCGCCTATCCGTCCACCCTTGGCTATCGCGGGTTCCCCAAGTCGTTATGTACGTCGCTCAATGAGGTCATTTGCCACGGGATACCCGATTCCACAGTTTTGGAAGACGGAGACATCTGCAACATCGACATCACGGGTTTCATTGGCGGCGTTCACGGCGATACAAACGCCACCTTCCTCGTGGGTGACGTCGATGAGGCGTCGCGACTCCTCGTGGAACGCACCCATGAGGCGATGATGCGCGGGATCAAGGCGGTCGCTCCCGGGCGCCCACTTAATGTTGTCGGTCGGGTCATCGAGAGCTACGCAAAGCGATTCGACTACGGCGTCGTGCGTGACTTCACCGGCCACGGCATTGGTACCTCGTTTCACACCGGCTTGGTCGTGCCCCACTACGACGACCCTGCCTTGGACGTGACCATCGAGGAAGGCATGACCTTCACAATTGAGCCGATGCTGACCCTCGGTACCCATGACTACGAAATCTGGTCGGACGGCTGGACTGTCGTGACGAAGGACCGGCTTAGGACCGCGCAGTGGGAACACACCATCCTGGTCACGGCCACGGGCGCGGAGATACTGACGCTCCCCTAGCCGCCAGAATTCGTACAAATTTCAACTACCGCCTAGACTGATGTCGTGAACTCGACACCGCGTTGGCTGAACGAGAGCGAGCAGCGAGCGTGGCGTGCCTGGATTGCGGCCTCCCAACTGCTTCTAGATCGCCTAAGCCGCGATATTCACGAACAGCACGGCCTCACGATGGCCGACTACGAGATTCTCGTTCGTCTCTCTGAGTCTGCGGATCATCGCGTCCGCATGAGTGATCTGGCCGATCGCACGCTGGCATCACGCAGTCGCCTGTCACACCAGATTGATCGGATGGAAAAGCGCGGCTTCGTCCTTCGCGAGCAATGCACCGATGACAAACGCGGCCAATTCGCGGTGTTGACCGAAACTGGCTGGCAGACTCTTGTCACAGCGGCACCCGATCACGTCGAGAGTGTGCGGACCCACTTGGTCGACGTTCTCTCCCCCGCCGAGTTCGCTGCACTTGGTGTCGCCTGCGAGAAGATCCTAGGAGGACTAAATGAATGATCGCCGCTCTGTTGTTGTGTATGGCGCAGAATGGTGCGGGGATTGCCGCCGCTCCAAGGCGCAACTCGAGCGCTTGGGAATCGACTTTGATTATCGGGACGTAGCC
>CAFBMR010000046.1_pt1 | contig 14140 bp, 14 predicted proteins | sample 7269021 | NCBI WGS metagenome assembly CAFBMR01 (sample SAMEA6814071, study PRJEB35770) | uncultured Actinomycetes bacterium | biome: Freshwater; feature: Freshwater reservoir; material: water | place: Czech Republic | collected 2017-05-23 | depth 30m m
AAGAGCACCGCATAGGCCGGTCCTGCTGCCCGTGGGAGTGGCACTTGCCGAATGAACCGAACGGTGTCCCACGTGTCGGAGTCCCCGCGAAGCACGTCTGAATAAGACGCCATCGCTTCTTTGAGCTCTGCATGCGAACGCGGCACGTCGGTGACCCCAACGAGTTCGCCAGCCTTTGCCCACTCGCGTACGTATGCATCGGGGCCGCCAGGGATCTTGCCGCCCCACACCAGGTGAGTCGCGAGGAATGATTCGGTAAATGCGATGTGGACCCAGCGCAATAAGTTTGGATCAGACGCGGCGTAGGCCGTGCGTGCACCATTCGCATCTGCGAATTCACCCGTGACACGTCGATGCATACCCTTCACGCGGGCACATTCGCGATCAACGCTCGCGGTGTCGCCGAAGGTTGTGACTGTCAACCATTGCGACGTGCCGACAAGACGACCAAGCGCATCGGACTCGTAGCGCGAGTGCTGTCGAACTCCGGCGAGCGCCGCAGGGTGCAAGGTCTGAGTGAGCAGGGCGCGTACGCCGCCGACGATAGTCGGGAGCGAGCCGTGCACCGTCCACGGTGCCGAGCCTGGACCGAAATATCCGGCGTCCATCCCATGGGCGAGCTCGCGCACCCACTCAGGTTGGCCATCAGGATCGCCCGAGACGATGCGGCGGAACCCGGAAGCGATGAGTTCCTGGGCGGATGCGAGCACATTCACCTCTACAGCATGCCCCGAGATGGCGTTGACCGCGACTTTAAGAGCGGGCCGACCGCAGACAAGGGAGAGCCCCGGTCGGTCATGGGGGGGTGACCGTCCGGGGCTCTCCTATACCTCACACGTTAAGTGATGAGCAACTACTTCGATCCGAGTGTGACGGTCACATCCTGTGTCTGACCATTGCGTTGAACGGTCAAAGTAACCTGATCTCCCGGCGCGTGCGAACGAATATCGACTATAAGTGCCGTCGCGTCCGCGATCGATTGACCATCAAACTCCGTCACGATGTCGCCGGTCTGAACGCCGCCACTGGCCGCCGGTCCGCCTGCGCTGACAGTCGTCACCTTGGCACCGTCGCCGCTGTAGTTCATGTCGAGTTCGACACCCATGATCGGAGTGGTCGACGTACCTGTAGCGATGATCTCTTCTGCGATGCGCTTGGCCGTATCGATAGGAATCGCGAACCCCAGACCGATCGAACCCGTTTGGCCACCTTGGCCCATTGTCGCGATAGCGGAGTTGATGCCGATGACCTGACCACTGCCGTTGACGAGCGGCCCGCCGGAGTTGCCGGGGTTGATTGCGGCGTCGGTCTGGATTGCATTGATGTACGCCGCATCGCCAGAGCCACCCGCTGTCACCGGGCGGTTAAGCGCGCTGATGATGCCTGAAGTGACGGTGCCTTGAAGTCCGAGCGGTGATCCGATCGCGATGGCGGAGTCGCCGACCTGCAGGGCGCCGGAGGTACCCAACGTCACGGCGGGAAGCCCGCTCTTGTTGACCTTGACTACCGCGAGGTCGTAGCCGGGATTGGTGCCCACGAGTGTCGCATCGGCCTTGGACCCATCGTTGAAGACAACCTTGATGGAGCCACCCCCGTCGGCGATGCTCGCGACGTGGTTGTTGGTGAGGATGTAGCCATCAGAGCGCAGGATGAATCCCGAGCCGGTGCCCGAACCCTGCGACCCCGACACGTTGAGTTGTACGACTGATGGCTGAAGCGCGACTGCGATTGCGGCAATGCTGCCGGCGGCTGGCGGGCTGACTTCCCCGGTATCAGCGGCCACGACGAGACCAGCGCTCGCGGTTGTCTGCGCTGGTGGGGTCGTCGCGCGCGCGGCCGTGTAACCCACGGCGCCACCAACCCCTCCAGCGACAACGGCCGTGACGGCTGCGCCGACGACGAGCGCGGCCCAAGGCCGACGAGACTTCGGCGGCTTCGGCGGCAGCGGTGGCTCCTGCTGCGGCGCCTGATAGCCGTACGGATTGTTGTGCGACGGATAGCCGTAGTCGGGGTAACCGTACGTCGGGCGGGTCTCGCTCATCATTCCTCCTGCGAAGTGGGGCTATGTCCACTGTGCGGGAGGCGTGGCGGCTCAGTCCAGCGAGAAGGGGTCAGAGCGGGTCGGTCCTTACACAACCCGAACACGGGGTGCAAACTTTGGGCCAGATTGCGGCTTCAACCGGCAATCTGGCCCAAACCTCGGGCTTTCACAGCGAGCACGACTTGACGTACGACTTCATCCGGGTGGCTCGTGATCTGCTCCCACGTAAACCGCAACACGGTCCAGCCTGCGAGAACGAGAGCATTCTGGCGAGCGCGGTCGTTTTCGAATGCGACACGATCCGAGTGATAAGCCCGGCCGTCGATTTCAATACAGAGCTTCAACTCAGGTACCGCAAAATCTGCTTCCGCGACGACCTGTCCGTTAAGAAGGATGGGGTAGTTAGCGCGCCAGCGCACTCCAGGCACTCGCCTGAGCAACGGCAGCATCCGTCGTTCAGCCTCGGAGCGGGTGCCGGATTGCGCCCAGCGATAGAGCTTCTCTAGTTGACGGGTTCCGGTCCGCCCGCGGGTGCGACGGCGCTCAATGATCTCGCTCAATTGATTCACCGAAAGCCAATGCCGCTGAAGGGCAAGATCTAGAAGTTCTTTCGCTGGAACCTCTGGCAGAACTCGTAAGAGGTCCGCTAGCGCATCTGAAGGGTGCGCAAAAGTGAAGTGTGATGTGCGGCCAAGCGCACGGGGTGCCGCATCGCGAAGCAGGCTGACTCCCGAGAGACGCGTATGTTCACCAGCCACCACCGCCATTACAAGTCGATGCTGGATTGGAATCCTTCTAATCCGGAGGGCCGTTGGTCCAGTGATCACCGTCTCGGGACCAAAACGCAATGACAACGCGGCAGCATCGAGCCAATCATCGCCCAGCGGTGGTCGAGAAACTACAAGGCATCCGAAGCGAAGTGACCACTCTCGCCGCGACAAACGAAGCCTCTGTGCTTCATAAGAAGCGCCATGTTCGAGCGCTTGTCCGCGCGTGACGACTCCACCCTGTTGAGACGCCAGCACTAGTAGGGATCGGAATTGCTTGTTCATCCGGGAATGATCGCCAAGTGGGCCAATCCATGCGTTGAACTATCCACAGGCGCAGATTTATCGAAGTACGGGCCAGATTGCGGGTTAAACCAGCAATCCAGCCCAAACCTCGCGTCCCGGGGACACTGACGGGGGACCCGTCCGGCATGCTTGACGATCGTGGACATGGACGAGGGCAATCCGCTTGAGGAAGTCCTCGACGACGCCCGCCAGCGAGTGGCAGCCGCGCGCGAGCAGGGGGACGCATATTCCGTCGCGTGGCACAGCGCACGGGCCGCGTACGCATTGCTCCAACTCGAACACAACGACGCCGCGCTGATCGAGTTCGACGAGGCGATTCGCATTGTTGAGGCCGTACGCGAAGACGGTCAGCACGAGGTGCGTGAGGCACTCGGCACATCGAACCTCTACTCCGGCGAGGCCCTCCCACGACTTGTCGATCTGTACGCATGGACCAGCGTCGGGCGCGCCGCAGCACTTGCGCGACTCGAAAAGTGGGTCGAGGCTCAAGCCGCTGTCGACGCATGTCGCCCGCTCGTCAAAGGCTGGGGGCGTCGCCACCTACGAACCTCACTCAATGAAGTAGCAGACGAAGTAACCCGCGCAGTGGGGTCCACCCAGGATGCGCTCGCCGCACTCGAGCGGGTGATCGCTAATCCGGGGGTCACAGCAGACGATCGCCTGCAAGCGCGTTACGAACGAGCCGCGCTTCTACTCGATGTCGAACGCATCGACGAAGCGAAAGCCGAATCCCTGCTACTCATCCGCGATTGTGATCTCGCTGACGACACATGGACGCTCTCGGCAGCGCGACAGGTACTTGGCGCTGCCCTCTTAGCCAGTGACGACATTTCAGCAGGTACCGCGACCTTGCGCCTGGCGCTGCAGGGATTCCTAGACACTGGCGATTTATCGGCCGCAGTGGGAGTTGCCCCTGGTCTCGCGTGGACCTTGTCCGAAGCCGGTGACCATCATGGAGCGGCCGGGGTGCTCAACGATGCGCTTCCCGCAGCCCGCGGTCTCGCCGCTGACTCGGACACGTACGCGCAGGGACGCATCGCGGAGTGTGATTTGCTCACCGCCATGGGGTCCGTACGCGATGCCCTAGCTGACGTGGCCGGTGCGCTCTTGGCCTTCGAGGGAGCAGTGACGATTGCAACTTCGCTGAAAGACAACGTCCGCGCCGCAGATGCGCGTCACGGAGAAGCAGTCGTACGAGCAACTCGTCTCGCCCAGGATCATGACCAGGCCGTCGACGCACTCGCACTACTCGATGCGGCGCGCGCCGACTATGAACAAGCCGGGCTCACCGAACGTGCTGCCGGGTGCCAGCACGAATGCGCTGCGTTGCTTGCGCGTCTAAAGTCGTACGACGCCGCACTTGCGCGCTACACCGCAGCCCGCAGCGCATATCTCGAGTTGCCGCCAGTGTTGCGCGACAGCGGTTCTTGGCCGGATGAGGTAGCGGACTGCGAAGCGAACATCATGTTGTTGGATCGGCTGCGTGAAGACTCGAACATCGCGATAGACACAGGTGCGTTTGCATCTGGTGGCCATCGCATGAGGCACGCTGAATGACACATCTGACGCAATCTCCTCGCGAGGCCGCTGCGGCACTTGTCGATGGGTACCTAGCCGTGTTGCCGACCGAGACGGTCTACGGACTCGGCGCGCTTGCCGATGGCACGGGCGTAGGACGCATCTTCGAGGTCAAGGGTCGCCCCGAATGGCACCCGCTCATCGTGCACGTGTCGAGTGCTGCGGCACTCGGTGGCGCAGATGCGTGGGCCCGCGACGTCCCGGCATTCGCACGCGCTCTCGTGAAAGCCTTCTGGCCAGGCCCGCTGACCATCGTGGTGCCGAGATCGACTCGCGTCACAGATGCAATCACAGGCGGACAAGACACCGTGGCGTTGCGCTCCCCAGCACACCCGCTCACCCGCGAGGTCCTACGGAAGCTTGACATCACGACTAGATCGCATGCAGGTGTGGCCGCTCCCAGTGCCAACCGACACGGTGCTGTCAGTCCCACAACGGCAAATCACGTCGCGCGCGACCTCGGCGCATATCTCAGCCCCCGTGACGTGATCCTCGACGGCGGCGTGTGCGATGTAGGCGTGGAGTCGACCATCGTCGATTGCACTGGTGTGGCACCGCGGATTCTTCGTCCCGGCAGTATCGGGATCCCAGATATCGAGCATGTGACTGGCTTGCATGTTAGTGACGAAGCCTCTGATGTACGCGCGCCCGGTGGTCTTGCCGCACATTACGCACCGAATGCCCGTGTTCGACTTATCAACGAAAGCGAACTCGGCAATGTTGACGCCGGAGTGGGACTAATCGCCATGAGCAACGTCGCTACTCCCGCGCACGTTGTGCGGTTGCTCTCGGCAAACGACGTGCAGGCATACGCCCATAACCTGTACGCCGCATTACGCGATGCAGACCAACAAGGCGTGACCGACGTTGTTGCGATTGCGCCTGAAGGCAACACCGGTCTCGCTGACGCTATTCGTGATCGCCTCACCCGAGCGGCCGCGTCATGAGAGGGCGTCTTGCACTTGTTGGCAGCGGCGAATACCTGCCTGTGATGCACGAGATCGAAGCATGGCTCCTTGAAGATCGGCCCCGCGTCTATGTGCAATTGGCCACGGCTGCTTCCACGGAAGGCGAGCACACAATCAAGCATTGGCATGAACTTGGCGCGGTCGCCGCGCAGCGCCTCGACGCGCGCCAAGTCGTAGTCGATGTGCGCACCAGAGCAGACGCCGACGAGCAACGTTGGGTCGATGCGATCGAAGGTGCCGGGTTGATCTACCTATCCGGTGGTAAGCCCACTCATCTCGCAGACACATTGCGCGGCACTCGTGTATGGGCTGCGATCGAGAGCGCATGGCAGTCGGGTGCGTCGCTTGCGGGATGCAGCGCTGGAGCGATGGTGATGGGCGGATATGTTCCGGACTTTCGGCATCCGAAGTCCGGTGGCGCCGAAGGGCTCGGCATCGTGTCGGCAGCGCGAGTGATGCCGCACTTCGATCGACTCGGTGGATGGCTGCCCAACCTCGCGCTTCGACCGCTCACAGCACCAGACGCAGTCGTTCTCGGGATCGATGAAGACACTGCGCTCGTTGCCGATGCGCAGAACGGCACCACGTGGACGTGGCGCCCCATGGGTCGTCAGTCAACGTACGTAATTGGTCGCGATGATCGCACCCGTATCGACGACGAGATTGCGCTCGAGGTGCGAGCCCAGGCTTAACTTCGCCTACTCGTAGCCGAGCTCATGTAGACGCTTATCGTCAATGCCGAAGTGATGAGCGATCTCGTGAACGACCGTGATGTTCACTTCGTCGACAACATCCGCAAGCGAGCGGCACATGCGTAGGGTCGGCAGCCGGTAGATCACGATGCGGTCAGGAAGCGCCCCGGAGTAAGACGCACCGCGCTCCGTTAGCGCGATCCCTTCATAGACACCCAGCAGGTCGGGATCATCGGACTCGTCCTCAACCACGATGACGACGTTGTCCATAAGTGCCGTGAGTTGCGGTGGGATCTCGTCAAGGGCCTCTGCTACTAGCCCCTCGAATTGCTCAACCGTGAGATCCATAATGGGTCAATACTGTCGGGGAGGGGGTGGCTGGAGCCGGATTGGGTAGTCGTGAGAGGCTCCCCTATGCTGTATTGGTCTCCGACGGTGTCGGTCGACGGTGACCATCAAGTCCCCATCGTCTAGTGGCCTAGGACACCGCCCTTTCACGGCGGCGACACGGGTTCGAACCCCGTTGGGGATACACCGGGCTTTCGAGCCCACAGCAAGGCCCAGTAGCGCAGTCGGTTAGCGCGCCGCCCTGTCACGGCGGAGGTCGCGGGTTCGAGTCCCGTCTGGGTCGCCATATTTGCCGATCACACCTCGTGTGTACCCGCCAGTAGCCTCCCGCATACGTCACGATTCTGGGTATCGACGGTCGCGAAGCGGCCTATCAGTCCCATGGAGTGGTTATGAGCGCGAACGGCCGTCCCGCCGGAGTCACCTTCGTCGGCATCCTGATCGTCATCGTCGGAATACTCGGAGCCATCGGTGGAGTGCTCGGTCTCTTTGACGCAGAGACACGCAAGGGCTTCGGCATCATCACGCTGATTCTGACCATTGTCATCAGCGTCATCTACCTGGCCGTCGCCAAGGGAATTTTCGACGGCAACAGCTTCTCGCGCTTCTTGGTGGGTCTCGTCAGCGTGATCAGCGTAATCGCGGGAATCCTCGCCTTCATCTTCGCAAGCGGGATGCGTGTGAATGGCCTCATTCAGGCGATTTTCGCGTTGATCATTCTTGCGCTGCTGTACAGCGCCAAAGCTCGTACCTTCTTCGCCCGCAACTGAGCTAGACCTTCCGGAGGCATCATGAAACTGCGCTCTCTACTCGCGGTTATTGGTCTCGTCATCGCTGGGCTGGTCGCTACCAGCCCAGCACAGGCTGCGCAGACGAAGCACCTGACGTTCACGCTCACCGTGACAAGCACCGCCACGACATTGCACACCATGCCTGGTGATGTCACGTACGGCTGGAACCACCTAGTCGGCAAGACGACTTGGGGCAAACGTGCTGCACGTGTCGAATTCCTCGGACAGGTCAGTTACGTCGACGGCTCTGGGCCTTTCGGCGGCTTTGTAACCATTACGCGAGCCGGTGGCACATCCATCGGATTCTCAGTCACCGGTCTCGCGATGAGTCCGCCCACACCGGGCACTGACCAAACTCGATTCCGGGGCACGATCCAAGTTCTGAGCGGTACTGGCGGCTACGAAGGAGCCACCGGAATCGGCGTCATGACCGGCTACCGCAAGGCTGCTTTGGGGAGCCCCGTCACGCTGACGTTTGACCTCAACGTTCGTCCCTAGCGGTCGCGATCTTCCGGCACTGACCGCATTTCGGAGTTCCTAGCGGGTTCGATACCCTAGGCGGGCACCACTCACGGCCAGGTAGCTCAGTTGGTACGAGCGTCCGACTGAAAATCGGAAGGTCGACGGTTCGATCCCGTCCCTGGCCACAAATCTGCGACATCACGTCGAGCACCACGTGAGTCGAGGTTTTTGCGAAATTGCCCACCCGAATGAATGACGCGTGTCACAGTGATCAACCATGACGACCTCCGCGCACGTCCCCGTCGAGTTGGCGGCTTTGAAGCGCAGGATCACCCGGCACCTCTGGCTACACGCAAGCCCGCCCCTAGAGGGATCCTCGTCACCCGAGGAGCTGCAGTTCCTGCTGGAGACCACGCTGCGCTCCGACGCTCGGCGCATTGTGGAGATCGGCTTCAATGGCGGGTTCTCTGCACAGACCTTTCTTTCGGCGCATCCGGACACGACCGTCTTGTCCTTCGATCTGGGAAGGCGCCGCGCGGCACGCACCGGCAAGGCCTACGTCGACGAATTGTTTCCGGGCCGACACACGCTCATCGAGGGAGACTCACGTTTTACCGTTTCTCAGTACGCGGGCGAGCACCCGGGAGAGACCTTCGATCTCGCCTTCATCGACGGTGGTCATGCCTACGAAAACGCATGGGCAGACATAACAAATTTGCGCGCACTCTGTCGCACAGGCACAACGGTCGTGATGGACGATCTCGTCCCCTGGCGGCCATGGGGTGCAGGACCAGCTCGTGCTTGGTCTCAGGCAATCACCGAGGGCCTCGTTGACCAGCACGAGCTCTACCAAGACGGCAAGCGTGTTGCGACGGTAGGCCAGAGAGCAACTCGGGCCTGGGCACTCGGCAGCTACCGCGCACTGCCGGTGGTCTGCTGCTGAGAGACCCGCTGCGGCTTGCAATCCCCTCACGTCGTGAGCGCACACTGCGACAGGTGCCAGTAGATTCCAGAACCGTCCGAACGCGCTGAAACGGTCGCCACCGAGGGGTCCGACGGCTAGTCTGAAACCCATGGGGGCGTCCGCAGGACCTTTGGTATTGCGAACTATTCGCACGACGCTTACGGCTGCCCTCGTCTCGTTGATGTCGGTGGGAATCTACGTGGGGAATTCCCATGCACACGAAGCCCCGAGCGACGTGCGAGGGCGCTCTCTTCCGAATGCGAGCCAGGGCGTGCCATCGGCAATCCAGCACGAGGTCGACTGCATGCGCTCATATGTGAAGGATCCTTCGCACAACTTCACGAATTACGCAGCGGCGATCGGTGCTCCCGAAGTGACCGATGCGATTCACAGTGGACTTCAGCCGTGCGCCACCTTCACCGGCAAGGTCAACGGTAAGAACCAGGTCGCGCAGTTCACGACCGCGCAGTCGTACCCCGGTGGAGTTCAGATTGTGACGTTCGGCGGACCCAACGCCGCGTTCCTCCTGGGCGGGTCACCCGCAATTCCTATTCCCTCATACACCGACGGCCCCTACGTCGCACGCTTCAACCCATCGACCGGTGCGCAAATCTGGCGTACTCCTCTTCCGTATCGATCAGATCAATGGTTGCTGCCAGGAAGCATGGCGGTGGTGAAGGACGGCTCGATCGATGTGGCTATTGGTCCGCGTGTGTACAAACTCGATCCGACGACGGGCGCTATCACGAAGTGGGTAAGCCAAGCCATGCTCGATGGTGAGCAAGGTGACGCGAACCTTGATGGCTTTGCGGTGGCGCCTGACGCTCGCGGCACGATCTTGCTCAAGTCGCAGAACCGGTCGACCGGCTGCACCATTCAAGGCAGCAGCGCGATGTCGGGGTGCATCGCCGAGTTCGGACCTCAGCCAGACACCACATTCTTCGCGATTGACCCGGTGACTCTGCAGACCATCACGTCAATCAAGCTTGACCAGCCGGTGACGGCTCGGCCCATCGTGATACCCCACCGCAAGCAGACATACATCTATCTCGCTGGCGCGACTCACGGAATACGGATCATCTGGAATCCGAAAGCACGTACGCTCACCCAAGACGCGTCATGGTCGCCGAGTTACCTCATCTCCGGGCAGGGGGCGGGTGATGCACCCGTGCTGATGGGCCAGTGGGTGATTTTCAATGCCAACGCGATCACGTCGACTACGACTCACATCTGCGCAACGGTGGTGCGCCAAAGCAACGATACTGACATTCATCGAGTATGCCCCTGGGGAGTGTCACTTCCAGCGGGTGCGAGCAGTGAAGCGCCTGCGAGCTTCTCGACCGACCCCGAAAACAACATGTTTTATATGCAGGATGTTCTCGTCGGTGGAGTATTCGGAGTTCACCTCAACCAGTCGACCGGAGCGCTTCGGGTGCGCTGGAGTCGGCCGGATTGGCGTACTTCGGACTATCTCGTCACCATGGGGTCAGCGAAGAATCGGGTCGTATCATCGCAGTACATCGACCCGTCTGGCTTTAGCGTCGCTGCTCTATTCAACAATAGTTGGCACGAGAGTCTGCTGTGGGCGAACGCGGCCACAGGTGCCACGGTGGCTCAGTCAGCGATCAATGGCCCGACCAGCTTGGGCTGGATGTACATGCCGGGCTACGCGGGTCGCATGTACGCATTGAACTCAGATGGCACGTTCACCATCTACCTGCCGCTCGCTTGCTCGCGCTTAACCACGCAATCAGTGTCACCCACATCGACCACGACATGTTCCACCAACTACTCGACGTTGCCTCAGCCCATCGCGCTGCCAACTCTTCCTCCGCAGCCGTAGTTCACGCGCTACACCCGAGTACAACAACGAAGCATTATTTAGGCGTTCGTGCCTGTTACGCACAATGCATAGCCGCTCTACAGATGGGCTGCGACACAAAAAGACTTGGTTGCGAGAACATGAGCGGTGAGCCGAGCATCCCGAAGGGCCACGATCGGTGCCATGATGCGGCTATGACTATTGGGCCGGCCACGTCACCTAGTGACGCGCTGGCTCGCCATCAGGCTGGGGCCGTCTCTGCCACGCTCAACATCGGCCTCGTCGCGGTCGTTCTGGCCGTGGCGCTCTCCTTTGTTAGCGGGTCGACGGCGATGTCCGCTCAAGCACCAACGTGGGTACTCCCCATCGCGATCATCGCGCTAGCTGTAGGCGTGCCCCACGGAGCGTTGGACCACCTGACGCTCCGACAGGCCCTCACGCTTCGGCAGTTCGCCGTTCTCGCCCTGGGCTACACCCTCATCGCCGGGCTCGGAGCCGCAGCCATCATCGCCGCACCTGTCCCCGCCTTCATTGTCGTGGTCGCCTTCACAGTTTGGCACTTCGGCACCGGGGACGTTGAGGCAACCTCTTCGCTGCAGGGAAAGGCTCCTGAGCGAGGCTTTCCCCGCGTCGTGCTCGCCTTGGCACTCGGCTCCGCGCCTGTCTTGTTGCCACTGACATCACCCGCGTCGGCAGCAACGCTCGAACTCATCGAGCCGCAGCTAGGGCAGCTACTCACCCCGGCTGTGATCGTTGTCGTTCGCACGACAGTGTTCATCGTGATCGCTGTCGCACTCGCCATCCTCGTCAAGCGACACCAGCTTCGTGGTGCACTCGAACTTGTCGCGCTCACGGCCCTCGGCTGTCTCGCAAGTCCGCTGCTGGCCTTCGCCGTGTACTTCGGCCTGTGGCACGCACTGCGACACACGGCCAGACTCGCGCAATACACCTACGGATACGTATCAGCCAAGACGATCGCATTGACGTTCCGGCGAGGCCTTCCGGCGCTCATCGGCTTCATCATCGTCGTGGGGATCCTTGCGTTTCGGTCGTCATCGTTCACGTTATCCGGGTCATGGCTGTGGTTAGGCTTGGCGCTCGTCTGGGGACTCACCATTCCCCACATGGTTTTCGTGGCCGCCTTCGACCGCCGCGGGAGATCAGCTTCCGTCCGTTAGTCCGCCCTCGTGCAAGGAATAGGGTGCTGTCATGAGCAACTTCCTGTATGCCGTTGAGCGCGAGTTCGATCTACCCGTAGACATGCTGTGGGCTGCGTGGACCGATCCGGTCGCGCTTGAAGAGTGGTACCACGGGACGGACCACCGGGTACTGCCTGGATCAATGCAATCCGACGCTGTTGAAGGTGGCATCTGGACGGTCGGCATCGACGTACCCGAGCACAACTTTGTTGCCTACTTCTACGGCCGCTACACACAGGTCATAGAGAACCTTCGTCTCGAACACACAATGGCCTACACCGAGTCCGCAGAAGAGTTTGCTGCGCGCGACGAGTCTGCGCCGCATCACCGAATAGTTGTCGAGTTCGAGGCGCGCGCTTTTCGCAGTTGGGTGAAGTTCAGCCAGCACGGCGAACTGCCCGAGGATCAGGCAATTCAGGCGCAGGCCGGCATGGAGAGCTACTTCGACTCACTTGCCGCCTACCTGGAAGCTCCGCTAGAGGATGCCTAACGCAGTACCTGCTCTTCTTTAATCAGCAGCGGGTTGGCGACCACTGTGCTGGATCGCCACTCTGGCGCGGCGAGTGTGAAGAATCCCGCCCCAGCCGTCCCACATCGTGGTAAAAAGACATCTGGACCACTCGAAGTTTCATTTCAAAGGGGAAAATTATGCGTTCTTCACTCAAGCGTGCTCTGACCGCGACCGGTGCATTGGTCCTGGCCGCCGGAGCTGTCCTCCTACCCGCGAGTGCGGCCCAAGCCCATGGCGACTACTACGGGAAATGGAAACTCACGGCCTGGCGGATCGACGGAGTGACGATCCCCTGCCCCGGAAAGTTGGAGATTCCGCCGCCCGCCCCCTCGATTTCGTGCGACGACAAAGAGAAACTCGTGCTGCGCACCAACTATCGCTATGCGGCAACGCTGAAGGTCTTGACCCGACTAGATGAGGAAACGGGCGACTTTAAAGTCACCAAGTTCCCCAGCAGCGTGAACAAAGTCATCGTGTTCGATCCCAACTCCGACGGCACCAATCCTCGCGCCTACCGTCTGCAACTCATCGGAACGAAGGCAGGCACACCGAACAAGATGAAGATCTACCTTGCGACGACAAATCGTGACGGCTCAAAATCGACTGCGGCGATGATCTTTACCCGCATATCCTGACGCCAGGCGGTCGCGAGGTTGTAACGCTCAGACGACAGGTGTGATCAAGTGCCATCGAGCTTGCGTTCGCGTGCCTTAGCGAAGTGCGCTTCTCGGTCCGTTGTCAGGGAACATCGACACCGATTCCGGGACGGTCGCGGTTAGTCGTGCCTGCTGCTCGGCAGTGAGCGAGATCGAGAGGCTGCGGACGATCGAGGCGATCGTCGCGGGCCTGCTTGCGCCCGGGATCGGCAACATGACTGGAGACAGTCCGCGGAGCCACGCCAGTACGACCTCCTGGGCAGATGCGCTCACTTCTTCGGCAACTTGTGCAAACTCGGCGTAACGCGACCCGACTTCTTGAGCCTGCACGGCGCCACCGAGTGGCGACCACGGCAGGAAGACGATGCCCAACTCCGTGCATCGATCAAGCACATCGACGTCATTGCGGTATCGCGGCGAGAACTCGTTTTGTACGCTCACGATTCCACCATCGGTGGGCCCGCCGAGAACCTCTAAAGCAAGATTGAGTTCGGCCAGCGTGCAATTCGATAAACCAGCCCTACGGATCAAGCCAGCGTCACGTAGCGCCGCCAATGATTGCGCCTGCTCGAAGTAAGTCATCTTCGGATCGTGGCGATGGAGTTGATACAAATCTATAGATGGCATTCCCAGAATTGCCAAGCTCTTCTCGCAGGCAGCGCGAAGCCCGTCAAGACTCGCATTGCGTCCCCACGTCTCTCCCTCTCCACGTGCACTACCGCCTTTGGTCGCAACCATCACGACGCCTACATCCGCTGGTCCGGTGTAAGTGCGCAGTGCCTCGGCCACGATCTCTTCGTTGTGGCCAATCGTGTCCCACGTCGGCGCATAGACATTGGCTGTGTCGAGCAGCGTGATGCCCGCATCGAGCGCCGCGTGAACTGTCGCGATCGACTGCTCGCGAGGGGGCACAATTTTGGTCATCGTGAGCGAGAAAGGCATGCAGCCAAGCCCGATCGCGGAAACAGAGAAGTCGCCAATACGCATCTGAGGAAGGGTCACGCAATCAGGCTACTGGACCATCGGACAACCACA
>CAFBMR010000048.1_pt1 | contig 14049 bp, 13 predicted proteins | sample 7269021 | NCBI WGS metagenome assembly CAFBMR01 (sample SAMEA6814071, study PRJEB35770) | uncultured Actinomycetes bacterium | biome: Freshwater; feature: Freshwater reservoir; material: water | place: Czech Republic | collected 2017-05-23 | depth 30m m
CAGTCGCCACCTTTGCCCTTCAGAAATGCCGCGAAGTTGTCGGCCCACTCGCGGTTCCAGCTTTGCTGGAGTTGGGCGGCTTCTTCGGGGGTCCAGGTGCGCCAAGGCACAAGTTCGGCGAGGCCCTCGGTGACCAAGATCGCAGCGGTGGCATCTGCCGCCGACTCGTGAGGTGCGGTGAGCTCTACGCCAAAGCGCAGGACGGCTTCTGCGAGGGTTTTCTTGCCTTTGCGGTATCTCTCTGCATTGCGCCAGATGACGAGGGGATCGAGAACCGGGCCAATGACGATCGGTGGTAAGCCGTGGCGTGCGAGCTCTTCCGTCACGACTCGAAGGTCGTAGGCAGCGTTGTAGATCACGACCACGTCACCGTTTTGCCAGGTATCACTCAACGAACACGCGACTTCGTCGATAACTTCGCTGGCAGCACGTCCGTGAGCGCGGGCGTGCTCCGTGGTGATGCCATGAACAGCTGTTGATCCCGCCGGAATCTCAATGCCGGGATCGGCAAGCCAGTTACGGTCGGGCTCGCCAATCGTGCACAGCGATGCTGTGACAATGCGTGCATCGAACGGATCAACGCCGGTTGTCTCTAGATCGAAGCCCACCAGAGTGCGTCCACCGAGTGGTGCTGAATTACTCATGCCTGCACGTTAGTTGGCTGCGAAGGCTTCTGCGACTACATCGAGACCTTCTGTGAGTAACTCATCGGGAATCGTGAGCGGCGGTAGGAACCGAACCACATTGGAGTAGGTGCCCGCCGTAAGGACCACGACTCCATGAGCGTGGCAATACTTGGCGATCGCCGAAGTTAAAACGGGATCTGGATCCTGAGTGCCCGGCTTGATCATCTCCAGGGCAAGCATGGCGCCTCTACCGCGGATTTCGCCGATGCGCGGATCTTTCGCAGCGAGAGCGCGCAGGTGGGGCAACATCAAAGACTCGATCTGTCGCGCACGGGAGTTGAGGTCCTGCTCTTCCATCGATTGCATAGCGCCCAGCGCGGCTGCGCAAGCCACGGGATTGCCGCCGTAGGTGCCGCCGAGCCCGCCGGGATGTACGGCGTCCATCAACTCTGCGCGCCCAGTGACAGCAGCTAGCGGAAGCCCTCCCGCCATTCCTTTGGCAGTGGTGATCAGATCCGGAACTATGCCTTCGTGCTCGCAGGCGAACCATGCGCCCGTGCGACAGAACCCGGTTTGAATTTCGTCGGCGACGAAGACGATGCCGTTGTCACTGGCGTACTTGCGAATCGCCGGAAGAAAACCAGGAGCCGGGACTATGAATCCACCCTCGCCCTGGATCGGTTCGATGATGATGGCCGCAACTTGATTAGCACCCACTTCTTTGTCGATGCGCAATGTGGCGCGCGCGGCCATCTCGGCTCCGCTGACGTCACCATCGCGGAACGGGTACGACATGGGCATGCGGTAGACCTCGGGTGCGAATGGGCCGAAGGAATGCTTGTACGGCATGTCCTTTGCGGTGAGAGCCATCGTGAGATTGGTGCGTCCGTGATAGCCGTGCTCGAACACGATGACGGCTTGACGTTTGGTCGCCGCTCGCGCAATCTTGACGGCATTCTCGACCGCCTCTGCACCCGAGTTGAAGAGGGCGGAACGTTTTTCATGATCTCCAGGAGTGAGTCGGTTGAGTTGTTCGCACACTTCGACATAGCCGTCGTACGACACGACCATGAAGCAGGTGTGAGTGAGACGCGCGGCTTGTTCGCTCACTCGCGCAGCAACCTCCGGATTGGCGTTGCCGACAGTCGTGACGGCGATGCCTGAACCGAGGTCGATGAAGGAGTTGCCATCGACGTCGACAATGACACCACCACCAGCAGCCTGAGCAAAGATCGGCACGGTCCCGCTGACACCTGCGCTGACTGCCGCGCTGCGACGAGCGAGCAGTGCCGCAGAGCGAGGCCCGGGGATTTCGGTGACCAAGCGGCGCACCTGAGGAAGGTCGGGCCCTCCGACGACGGGTAGGGACTGGTCGATGGCGGTCATGGTTCCTCCTTGGTCAGGACGAGGGTATGCCCGGCGGGCCACGTTTGCGGGGGAGGATGGGGGAGACTGGTGCGGTGAGCCGCCGAGACATCGTGATTCTGGGGAGCACCGGGTCGATCGGGGTGCAGGCCCTTGACGTGATCCGGCGCAATCCGGGCGACTTTCGGGTGGTGGGACTGGCGGCGGGTGGATCGAACCTGGAACTGCTCTGCGCTCAAGTGCTGGAGTTCGGTGTGCCGCATGTCGCTGTGGGCCGAAACGATTGTTTTGATCGGCTAGTGGGCCTTCTTTCGGGAGTCGGCGCTCACGTCACTGGCGGCCAAGATGCCGTTGCTGACCTTGCCGCGCTTCCTTGCGATGTCGTACTCAATGGCATGGCAGGCTCTGCTGGGCTGGTCCCGACGCTGCGCGCTTTGGAAGCTGGCTCAACTGTGGCCCTCGCCAACAAGGAGTCCTTAATCATCGGTGGGCCGCTAGTCAATGCCTTGGCACGTCCAGGGCAGATCGTGCCGGTCGACTCGGAGCACTCTGCGCTCGCGCAATGTCTGCGCGGTGGGAGAGCCTCCGAGGTCCGCCGATTGATCTTGACCGCAAGTGGTGGACCCTTCCGCGGACGTACGCGCGCCGAATTGGCTGAAGTCACTCCCGCGCAGGCGCTTGCTCATCCGACCTGGTCTATGGGGCCGCTCGTCACTATCAACTCGGCCACTTTGATGAATAAGGGGCTTGAGTTGATCGAGGCGCACCTGCTTTTCGGTGTGCCGTTGGATCGCATAGATGTAGTCGTACATCCACAGTCCGTGGTGCATTCGATGGTGGAGTTCATCGACGGATCTACGTTGGCACAGGCATCTCCGCCAGACATGCGGCTACCGATTGCGCTCGGTCTGGCGTGGCCCGATCGCATTGCAGATGCTGCACCCGGGTGCGACTGGACTTCGGGTGCCCGCTGGGACTTCGAGCCGCTTGATGAAGATGTCTTCCCGGCCGTACGCCTCGCACGTCGTGCGGCGGCTGCCGGAGGTACCGCTCCTGCCGTCATGAATGGGGCCGATGAGGTGTGCGTGGAGGCGTTTTTGTCAGGGCGGTTGGCTTTCTTGGGGATCGTAGACACCGTGTCGAAAGTTCTTGAGGAGCACTTATCTGCTTCGCGGGACGGTGGAGGGAACGAAATCACTCTCTCAGACGTCATTACTGCAGACGCGTGGGCGCGAGCCCGAGCCGAGGCTCTGACGGGGCAACCCAGGGAAGGCGGGACCACATGATTGCGGAGATCATCGGGATCATTGTCTTCGCCTTGTTGATTCTGGGTTCGATTGCGCTGCACGAGGTCGGGCATCTAGTACCGGCGAAGATTTTTGGCGTCAAGGTCACCGAGTACATGATCGGCTTCGGCCCCAAGATCTGGTCGAAGGTCAAGGGTGAGACCACGTACGGACTCAAAGCGATCCCAGTGGGTGGCTACATCCGCATGATCGGCATGCTCCCGCCTCCGGCCGATGCGCCTCCCGGCACGGCTACTCGCGCGTCTACCGGGCGCTTTGCGACCATGATCGCCGACGCTCGTCAGCAGTCTCTTGAGGAGATCGCGCCCGGCGATGAGGATCGCGTGTTCTACCGCCGCGCGACCTGGAAGCGGGTGATCATCATGCTCGGCGGGCCGACGATGAACCTCATCCTCGCTTTTGTGCTGTTTGCGATCGTGTTATGCGGCATCGGCCTTCCGACGCCGACAACTGCTGTCTCCGCAGTAGTTCCCTGCACTCCGACCATCAGTGCTCCTACTGGCGACGCTCTCGCTGACGGTTCGTGTCCGACCGGCTCGGTACCTTCGCCTGCGGCGCAAGCGAATCTGCAACCTGGTGAGACGCTCCTCGCGATCGACGGCACGCCTGTGACTTCGTGGGATCAGGCCACCACCCTTATCCGGGCGATGCCTGCCGGTTCGGCCGTACTCACCGTGGGTCTTGTGGAAGGTGGCGTGCGCGACGTACCCGTCGAAGTCACTCAGGTGACACGCCCTGTGTACGACGCCAACGGCAAGCCGACTGGCGTGACCGAGAAGACTGGCTTCTTGGGAATCCGACCAGCCTCTGATTTCGTTCCGCAGTCTTTCGCGACCGTGCCTGCGCAGATGTGGGACATGACCACTGCCTCTGTCAAGGCGCTGATTTCGCTGCCGGTGCGTCTTTATGAGCTTGTTGCCAACACGTTGATTGGCGGACAAGACCGGGCCGTGGATGGCCCGGTGAGCGTTGTAGGTGTTACGCGCATCGGCGGTGACATCGCAGCATCTGATCAGCCATTGAAGGCGAAGATGGCAATCTTCTTGTCGCTGGCAGCGTCTTTAAACCTATTTCTCTTTCTCTTCAATCTGATTCCCGTGCTGCCGCTGGACGGAGGCCACGTGGCCGGGGCCGTGTATGAGTCGATCAAGCGGCGCATCGCCAAAATGCGCGGCAAGCCCGACCCCGGACCGGCTGATGTGGCGAAACTGCTCCCGGTTGCGTATGTGGTTGCTGCCTCGCTCGTGGTCATGGGCGCCATCGTGATCTTCGCCGACATCGTCAAGCCCATCTCGTTGGGCTAACTGCCCTCCCCCCTCATCTCTTTCCGCCGACGTCACCTTCCGTAGCGCTAATTGGCGCATTTATCTCGACGCACGGTGACGTCGGCGGGGTGGATGGTCTATCCACAGGCGCATTCGGTAGGTGGCGAGAAGCGCGTCGTAAGTTGACGATGTTGCAATGTCTCCTCGAGCTGGAACAGCGCGTACGGCAGAGCAACTCCACGTGGCGTTCGGCCTGAGTGTCTTCTCGACGCGAGATGCGGAAAGTGTCGGCGTCAGTCGGTCTCGACTCTCACAGGCAATCGCAGCTGGACGAATCCAACGGCTCAGGCCTGATTCGTACATTGCTAGTCAATGCACAGACCAGGGCCTCACTCGATTTATGCGAATCCAAGAATTTGCTCAGGAAATTGAGCCACTCGAACTAGTCGTAGCTGCAGGCAATGAGACTGCCGCGGCGATCTGGGGTCTTCCATCGCCACAGTTGGTTGCGCATGAGGTGGACCCACCGCACGTCACAGTGCTGGTTTCGCATGCAAAGGGACTTAAGTTTGGGCGTCGGCCGGGAGTACGTGTTCGGCGAATTTTCCAGCTGCCCTCGCACCATGTGGTGAGCGGACCAAGCGGAGAGTCAGTCACTTGTCCGTTACGAACTGGGATCGATCTTGCCCGTGGCTTTTCACCGGAGCGCGCATTGATTCCCCTTTCTGCCGCTCTGCGTTTGGTGATCGCACATCGCGTGACTGGTCGGGTGTCGCCGCTGCACGAATTCGACTCAGGAGAAGTGACGGAGATGGTGCGAGATTCGAGACTTCGCGATTGTGCGCTAGCTGAACTCGCCGCAAGGATCTCAGATTTGCCGGGTTCGAGAGGAATCCGGGCTGTTGCCGCTGCACTGCGAATCGTCGAACCGCTGGTCGAGTCACCGCTCGAAGCGCTGTCCTGGGGGAAGATTTCTCTATCTGTTCTGCCTTCGCCGATTCCGCAAGCCTGGATTCGAAGTGACGCAGGGAGGTACGCCCGCGTTGATTTTCTGTGGGACGAGGAGAGAGTCATCGGTGAGGCAGATGGGCTGAGTAAGTACTCCACCATTGAAGTATTAAGAGCCGAAAAGATGCGCCAGGAAGAACTCGAGGCTCGTGGATTTGCGGTTGTCCGGTGGACAGCGGCGGAGATGTCGGCAAGCCCCGAGCACACAATCGAGAGGATTTCCCGCGCTCTTAGCCGTCGACGTCACCTTCCGTAGCGCTATCGACCCCGCTTAGCGCTACGGAAGGTGACGTCGGGGGAGGCGAGGGCGTGGCGTGCGACGGGTGGGCTTGGCTGGGATGGGGGATACTAGTGAGGTGACGGTCAATCTGGGCATTCCATCCCCGCCTCCTCCGGTGCTCGCCCCGCGCCGCATCTCGCGCAAGTTGGTTCTCAGACATCCCACGCATCCGGTCGAAGTGGGCGGTGACGCGCCGATCAGCGTGCAATCTATGGCGACGACCCTCACCTCCAATGTTGACGCCACTTTGCAGCAAATTGCCGAGCTCACCGCTTCCGGTTGTCAGGTCGTACGCGTTGCCGTACCGAGCCAAGACGATGCAGACGCGCTTCCGCTCATCGCAAAGAAGTCCGGCATTCCGGTGATTGCGGATATTCACTTCCAGCCCAAGTACGTCTTCGCCGCGATTGATGCCGGATGTGCGGGTGTGCGCGTCAATCCCGGCAATATCAAGCAATTCGATGACAAGATCAAGGAAATTTCGCGTGCAGCCGGTGATGCCGGCATTCCTATTCGCATTGGCGTCAACGCAGGCAGCCTTGATCCGCGGCTCCTGAAGAAGTACGGCAAAGCTACCCCCGAAGCACTCGTGGAGTCGGCTCTCTGGGAAGCCAGCCTCTTCGAGGAGCATGGCTTCCGCGACATCAAGATCTCGGTCAAGCATCACGACCCAGTAGTCATGGTGCAGGCGTATCGCCTGCTCGCAGAGCAGTGCGACTACCCGTTGCATCTGGGAGTGACTGAAGCCGGACCGACTTTTCAGGGCACCATCAAGTCGGCAGTTGCCTTTGGTGCTTTGCTCAGTGAAGGCATCGGCGACACCATCCGCGTGTCCTTGTCAGCGCCACCAGTCGAAGAAGTCAAGGTCGGGTTGGCGATTCTGGAGTCGCTCAATTTACGTCCCCGCGGGCTCGAAATCGTCTCGTGCCCGTCCTGCGGTCGCGCGCAAGTTGATGTTTACACACTCGCCGAGCAGGTGACCGCCGGACTCGAAGGACTTGAGGTGCCGTTGCGTGTCGCAGTCATGGGCTGCGTAGTCAACGGTCCCGGTGAGGCACGCGAAGCCGATCTCGGAGTTGCGTCTGGCAACGGCAAGGGACAAATATTCGTACGCGGTCAAGTCATCAAAACAGTGCCCGAACATCAGATCGTGGAGACGCTCATCGAGGAAGCTCTCAAGCTGGCGGAGTCCATGCCGTCGGGCTCACCTGAAGTCACTGTTTCTTAAGCCGACTCAGAGACACATTCATGCGCGTACGCCCGCTCACATCCCACGATGCGATGGCGATGCGGCAATTGCTCCTGCGCGACCCGGTCACACACTGTTTTGCGGCATCTCGCATCGTGGCAGCCAATGGGCAAGTTGACACCGACCCATGGCGTATCGGCGGGGAATTGCTGGGTTGCTTTGTCGACGGAGAATTGCTCTCGGCTGTGTATGCCGGAGCGAATTTGATTCCCATCGAGACAACGTCTGCGACCCGCGAGGCCTTCATTGCACATCTAAGTCAGGGCCCCCGCCGCTGTTCATCGCTTGTCGGCCCCGCGGTTGAGGTGCTCCATCTGTGGGATGGGCTCGCCACTCGTTGGGGGCCGGCTCGCGAAGTGCGAGCGGATCAACCGCTTATGGCCATCACCGGACCTGCGATGGTGGGCGCCGATCCGCAGGTACGCATAGTGCGAACTGAAGAGATTGATCTGCTCCTCCCGGCGAGCATCGCAATGTTTACCGAGGAGGTCGGTATCTCACCAATGTCTGGGGGCATGGGTAGTGCGTACCGGGCTCGGGTAGCCGACTTGATCGCGAACAAACGGGCCTTCGCCCGTATAGAGGAGGGCCGTGTCATCTTCAAAGCTGAGGTCGGCGCCTGCGCTATTGGTGTGTGCCAGATCCAAGGAGTATGGGTTGCACCGGAAAGGCGTGGAGAAGGCGTCTCGATCGGCGGTATGGCGGGAGCGGTCGCGCTAGCCCAAGCCGCAGTCGCCCCCTGCGTGTCGCTATACGTCAATAACTTCAACACCGCTGCCCGAGCCTCATACTCACGAGTGGGGTTCAACATTGTCGGCACCTTCGCGACCGTGCTTTTCTAGCTCAGTCGCGGGAGACGAAAGCCAGAATCCTTTCGGTGTTAAGCGACAAGGGGTCTTGTGGTCAAGGGCAGCCACAGCAAGGGAAAGCCGAAGCAACCGCCGGTGCTGAGGTGGGCCCTTGCCGGTATGGGAGTCTTTGCCGCAGGTGTGGTCACAGCCATGTACCTCCCTGGTGGCGCAGCGCCCGCCATCTCGGCAAGTAGCCCGACTCCCTTACTAGATGTCGGTACGGTCGCTCGCGAGTCAACGCCCGCTCCGCGATCGGTCGATCAAGTCTCTGCTACTCCTGTTGTGTCGTCATCCAAAGTGCCTTCTGAAGTGAGTTCGCCCAGTGTCCCGCCGGATACTCGCATCACGATCATGGGCGTAGGCGACATTCTCGTGCACAAGGAAATCTGGGCAGAAGCGCAGCAGGATGCCAATTACGACGGTAGTGACTTCACCCAAATGCTTGCTGGTGTTGCACCACGTATCTCGGCTGCCGATCTGGGTGTGTGCCACATGGAGTATCCATTCGCGCCGCCTGAGGGCCCAGTGAGTTACTGGCCCGCGCTGCCGGCTGCTCCGTGGTCTCTCGCAACTGGAGTCGCGAAAACGGGTTTCGATACTTGCTCGACAGTTTCCAATCACATCCAGGACAAAGGTCTCAACGGCATCACTCAACTCCTCGATGCTCTCGATATGAACGGCATTGCGCACGCCGGGAGTGCGCGCAGCGAAGAAGAGTCACAAGTCATCACGATGCTCAACGTCAAGGGCGTCACAATCGCACACCTTGCATATTCGTGGGGCCTGTACGACAACGGCGACTCATGGAGTGTCAATCGTAACGACGCCGATCGGATCATTGCCGATGCGCAGCGTGCACGCGAGGAGGGGGCAAAGATCGTCATTGTCAGCCTTCACGACGGTGAAGAAAACATTGCGCAGCCGGATGAGAGTCAGTTGTCCATCACCCAGGCGCTTGCTGACGCGGGCACAGTGGATCTGGTTCTTGGACATCACACCCATTGTGTGCAGCCGGTGGAGAAGATCGGTGACATGTGGGTGGCGTTTGGTCACGGCAATCTGTTGACGGCGCAGTCGCGCAAGAAGCCGCGTACAGCAGACGGGTTGATCACCCAGTGGACCTTCCAAGCGGATTCGTCGGGGCGCTGGCGCGTCGTGGACGCCGCCGGCATTCCGATCTTCAACGAGGACTATCCGTTCCGCCTCATTGATCTCAGTGCTCTGGGCGGCGTTCGTAACCAGACCGAAGAGGACTCTTGGGAGCGCACTATGGCTGCCGTGATGTCGATGGGAGCCGACAAAGACGGCTTCCATCTCTTGTCCTCCTGATGCCGATACCCTCTTAGGACACCTTCCGGTGCCCTGCGGGCGCCATTGCGAACTGGAGAGCTCGTGCTGCTGCGGATGTCGTCCTTGTTTCTTCGCACGCTGCGTGAGGACCCCGCTGATGCGGAGGTCCCCAGCCACCGCCTACTCGTACGCGCTGGCTATGTGCGCCGGGTGGCCCCGGGCATCTTCACGTGGCTGCCCTTGGGCTTTCATACCTTCCGCAATGTTGAGCGCATTGTGCGCGAGGAGATGGACTCCGCCGGGTTCCAAGAGGTGCACTTCCCTGCACTGCTGCCGCGTGAGCCGTACGAACTCACTAATCGATGGAATGAATACGGAGATACGCTCTTTCGACTGCAGGACCGCAAGAAGAGTGACTATTTGCTTGGTCCCACGCACGAGGAGATGTTCACCCTCTTGGTGAAGGGCGAATACTCGTCTTATAAGGATCTGCCGGTGTCTCTCTACCAAATCCAGACGAAGTTCCGCGACGAAGCCCGTCCGCGTGCGGGCATTCTGCGTGGCCGTGAGTTTGTCATGAAGGACTCGTACTCCTTTGATGTTGACGATGCTGGTTTAGCGGTGTCCTACGCCAAGCACCGTGACGCGTACATCTCGACCTTTGATCGACTCGGTCTCGACTACGTAATCGTGGCCGCGACGTCTGGCGCGATGGGTGGCTCAGCCAGCGAGGAGTTCCTTGCCCCGACGGTGATCGGTGAGGACACGTTCGTACGCTGCGATTCCTGCGACTTCGCGGCCAATGTTGAAGCCGTGACTGTGCCCGCGCCACCGGCTGTAGATGCCTCGGGGGCGCCGGCGGCTCACGTAGAGAACACACCAAAAGCTCCAACAATCGACGCGCTTGTCGAGTTGTCTAACAGCGACGCTGCGCTACGTCGCGTCGAAGGCGACTGGACTGCCGCAGACACTTTGAAAACAGTGGTGTTCTGGGTCGACTCACCTACCGGTGGCTACCCGTTGGCAATCGGTGTGCCCGGCGATCGCGAAATCGACATGAAGCGTCTCGAGGCAGTCGTGTCACCCGATACGCCACGGCCTTTCGAGGAAGCCGATTTCGCGAAGTACCCGATGCTTGTCAAGGGTTACATCGGACCGCAGGCGCTCGGAGAGTCGTCAGCCAGTGGGGTGCGCTTCGTCGTAGATCCACGCGTTGTCGATGGCACGCGTTGGATCGCCGGCGCAAATAGCCGTGATCAACATGTCTACGACCTCGTTGCCGGTCGCGACTTCACCCCCGATGGCACCATCGAGGCAGCCGAGGTGCGCGAGGGCGACACGTGTCCTCGTTGTGGAGAAGTGCTACTCATCGCGCGGGGCATCGAGATTGGCCACATCTTCCAACTAGGTCGCAAATACGCAGAAGCGCTCGCGCTCAAGGTGCTCGATGAACACGGTGAGTTGGTCACAGTCACCATGGGCTCCTATGGCATCGGGGTCTCGCGCGCTGTCGCGGCGATAGCCGAACAGCACTACGACGAATTCGGTCTGGTGTGGCCTCGAGAGATTTCGCCTGCAGATGTCCATTTGGTCGCAACAGGCAAGGACGACTCGATCTTTGATGCAGCCGAAAAATTGGCCAGCGATCTCGTGGCTGCCGACATACGTGTCCTATTCGATGACCGACGTGGTGTGTCGCCCGGTGTGAAGTTCAAGGACTCCGAACTCATTGGTGTGCCGACGATTGTTGTTGTTGGCAAAGGTCTCGCGGAAGGCAATATCGAAGTTAAGGATCGCCGCACTGGCGAACGCACAGATGTTGCGCTCACCGATGCAGTGAGCTATTTATCCGCTCTTAACTAAGGTCAGTTGAGCCCAGGGAATGCGGCAGTGGGGGCTCCCCACGTGATTCCGCGTACGGCCGACTCTCTCGCTGCGAGCACCGCATCATTGCGATCCGAGTCGCTGGATGCCCCCGCAAGATCTGCGTATGTTGCCGCCAGCCGCATCTCAACAAGACCCGCCAGTTCGCTGGCGCTCGCCGCATTATCGATGGGGAAGGGTGGTTCGTACGCCACTGCAGCGCCGGGTTGTTCTGCACCGACCACATCGAGCTTGGCGCGCAACGACAACTCTCGCTGTCTGTGCGCATTCATCGAAGACCGCGCGAGCGACTGTGCGGACACATCGAGTTGGGGGCCGAGGAGCCCGTAGGCGTAGACGGCAGCAGCCTCGCCATTGATTGCAGCAATCAGTGCCTCGGACTGGTTCACGCTCCACCTCCCAGCGCGACGGCGTGAGCGGCCTCGCTCGCAGCGATAAGAGCGATGAGCCGGGCAAGCGCCGCGTCGCCTACCGCAACACAATCGGTGGTGCGAGCCTCTGCAGCGGCCTGCTCGGCTTTCTGGAGATCCTTGAGGGCCTGACTCTGAGATTTGGCAACGATGGGAGTAGCAGCTGGATTGCCGGAGACTCCAAACGCGTCTAGGTGTGCTGCGTGTTCATCCCGGATCGTCGAAAGTCCAGCGGTGTCAGGGAATGTCGCAAGCGTTGCGTCATACAGGGCAATGAGGTCGGCCTCAGCGGTTGCGCAGGTGGCACGTATCGCCTCATCCGGCGCAGGGGAGTCGGTGGGGGGCGACGAAGTCGCACCCGAGGTGGAGCCTTGGCCTCCGGACACACCACAGGCGATGAGTGCAAAGGGGGAGAGCGCGAGGCCCGCCACGATCGCGCGTCGGCTGATTCGCACAGGGCTATCGAGGGCTTTAGGGCCAGAAATCAGTCCGAGCTTCTCCACGCGGTCAGCATGTCACGCCGAGGCGGGTATTCTGTCGGTGCCCGCGAGGGTGTCGCGTAGACGAATAGTGGAGGTGGCCCGTGTCGAAGGTTGACGTATTGAGCGGGATCATCGGGCCGCTCGTGAGACAGACTGGCACCGACTTCGAAGGCGTCGAGTGGGAGAAAGTTGCCGGCGAGCGCGTTCTTAGGGTGATTATTGACCGCGATGGTGGAGTAGATCTCGACTGCGTCGCGGAGGTGAGCTCGGCAGTTTCGGCTGCACTCGACGCGAATGATGTTCTTGATGATGAGCCGTACATGCTTGAAGTGACTTCGCCTGGCGTTGATCGGCCGCTGACACTTCAACGTCACTGGTACCGGGCGATAGGGCGACTCGTTCGAGTACTCGTCAAAGGTCAAGAGGTCGTGGGCCGCATCGAATCCTGCACAGACACCACCGTCACGTTGACAATCGGTGCAACGCAGCGGGAGATCGACTACTCAGACATCGAGCGCGCACATATTGAGATCGAATTCAATCGTCCCAAGGAGAAAGAGGTGCCCGATGGACATTGATGTCACAGCACTAGCGGCACTCGTACGAGATCGTGAGTTGTCGTGGGATCTCGTGATCGGATCTATTGAAGATGCGCTTTTGGTTGCCTATCAGCAGCGTGAAGGCTCCGCAGAACGTGCTCGTGCGCAGGTAGATCGCGCGACCGGGCACGTCACGATCTGGGCAACTGAACCGAGTGAGGATCTCCTTGTTCCGGGCGTCGAATACGACGACACACCCCAGTACTTTGGCCGCATTGCCGCGGCGACTGCCCGTCAGGTGCTCTCCGCACGACTGCGCGAAGCCGAGGGCGATGTCACGTTCGGAGAATTTGCAGCGCGCGAGGGCGAGATCGTGTCCGGCGTCGTGCAGAAGGCTCAGGACCCCCGGGTGATTCGAGTCGATCTGGGCAAGCTGGAAGGCATGCTTCCGCTCGCCGAGCAGGTGCCCGGTGAGGCATACGAACACGGCGATCGGCTCAAGTGCTTCGTGGTCGCCGTGCGTCGTGGGCCCCGTGGACCACAGGTGATGCTTTCTCGGTCGCATCCAGGGCTGGTGAAGGGGCTGTTTTCCCTCGAAGTTCCGGAGATCGCAGATGGCACTGTGGACATCACGGCAATTGCCCGTGAAGCCGGGCACCGCACGAAGATCGCGGTACGGGCCAATACCGCCGGCGTAAACCCGAAGGGTGCCTGCATCGGGCCAATGGGTCAACGTGTACGCGCGATCATGGGAGAGCTCAATGGGGAGAAGATCGACATCGTCGACCATTCTGACGACCCGGCCGAGATGGTGGCGCATGCGCTGTCCCCAGCTCGGGTGACCAGCGTGGAGGTGGTCGACCTGGAGGCACGCTCAGCCCGGGTACTCGTTCCCGACTACCAACTTTCTTTGGCTATCGGCCGCGAGGGGCAAAATGCCCGTCTCGCCGCCCGCATGACCGGCTGGCGTATTGACATCCGCTCCGACGATCAGCCGGGGGACGAAACGCAGTGATGCAGGGGGTAGACTCTGGTCCGGTTCAATCACCGGAGCCGACTCCCGCGCGTACGTGCGTCGGGTGCCGGACCCGGACCACCAAGGTCGATCTCCTCAGGGTCGTGGTGGACGGTGACGAGTTCGTCGCTGATCGCCAAGGCCGTCTCACGGGGCGTGGTGCGTACCTGCACCCGAACCGTGAGTGTTTCGAACTAGCAGTGCGCCGCAAAGCGTTGTTCAGGGCCCTACGAGTCTCTGGACAAACACGACTTGATCGGTTAACCGCAATGTTCGCTGCTCAGGAGTGAGTGAAGAGTCTGTCCCGTCCGTCATATCGCTCGAGGAGAACAAGGCGATGAGCAACCGATGAACATGCACCAGCCATGAGCGTGCCACACCATCACTGACGGTCCGGAATTTCACCCGGACCGCGACAAAGGAGAGTCGTGTCAAAGGTCCGGGTCTATGAGCTCGCCAAAGAGCTCGGAGTCGAAAG
>CAFBMR010000049.1_pt1 | contig 13934 bp, 13 predicted proteins | sample 7269021 | NCBI WGS metagenome assembly CAFBMR01 (sample SAMEA6814071, study PRJEB35770) | uncultured Actinomycetes bacterium | biome: Freshwater; feature: Freshwater reservoir; material: water | place: Czech Republic | collected 2017-05-23 | depth 30m m
GACCCACAGCCATCACACATTCCCAAAGGAGCACGATGATCGTCGATCTGTCGCAGGACATCTATGAGGGGATGATGGTGTACCCCGGTCACTCCAAGACTGTTTTCTTCGATCACGCCTCGCACGAGGAGACAGCTCTTCGATTCGAGGGTGGGTTCTCCTTTCAGACCAAAGGCGTCATGTTTAACGACAATGGCCCCACTCACGTGGATTCGTTCTCGCATCTGGATCCAGACCCGTCCGCTCAGACCATTGATCAGATGGACCTAGATCTGTTCTACGGTCCTGGTATCTGCCTCGACGTCTCGCACGTGCCTGCCCAGACTGACATCACCGCGGAGCATCTCGATGCCGCAGAGACGGCTTCTGGTTTGCGCGTCCAGCCCGGAGATATTCTTCTGTTGCACACCGGCACTTGGAATCGTTATGCCGGCCAGCGCGACTACCTCTCTCTGTTCCCCGGTCTAGGGCCGACTGCGAGTGAGTGGATCCTTGATCGTGGGGTCAAGACTTTCGGAGTTGACTCTCCGACGCCAGATAACCCCATCAGCAAGACCTATCCCTGCCACATGATGTGTCGTCATGCTCACGTCACGCATTACGAAAATCTTGCCAATTTGGACAAGGTAGTCAACCGCAGATTTGTTTTTGCCGGCTTTCCGTTGAAGTTGCGCGGCGCCCACGGTGGACCGACAAGAGCGGTGGCAATACTTGAAGATTGAGTCTGTGCCATTGACGGTGGCGATAATCGGTGGGTCAGTAGCTGGTCTCACCGCCGCCATTGAATTGCGATCGCTGGGCTGCCATGTTGAGGTCTTTGAGCGCTCCGCGACTGAAATGAAGAGTCGTGGCGGCGGCATCGTGCTGCAGCAGAATGTGATCGATTGGTTTTCAGGAACCCTTGGCTTGCCGATCGATCAGGTCAGTACGCGCACTGATTTTCTGCGCTACTTTGATCGCGACAGCAAAGTGGTGAGCAATCGGACGAAGGTCTGGCACAACACATCTTGGTCCACACTTCACAGAACCTTGTTAGCGGCGTTCGGAAACGATAACTACCGCACAGGTGCTGTGGCGGTTGACATTGAGCAGGATGAGTACGAGGCAGTTGTTACCTTCGAGGATGGATCAATCTGCTCTGCAGACCTCGTTATCTTTGCGGACGGAATCAGCTCGGTCGGCAGGGCGCGCCTTTCACCACAAACTCATCCAGAATATGCGGGCTATATCGGTTGGCGCGGGACCGTGGAGGAATCGCTCCTCACCCCGGCTACTTTGGCAGCGTTGGCTGATTCGATGTCTTACTACGTGGGTGAAAACACGCACATTATTCTCTATCCCATTCCCGGACCGGATGGGCAGTTGCGCGTCGGCGAACGGCTCATGAACTTTGTTTGGTACCGAAACATTCCGGCAGGCGATCACTATACGAGCATGGTGACCGATCGCAAAGGTCGAATATCGTCAGTCTCTGTTCCAGCTGGCGAAGTCAAGCAAGAGTTTGTAGATCAGGTCAGGATCGATGCCGAACTTCTGCTGCCAAAGGTTGCCTCGGAAGTAGTTGTGAAGACTGCCCAGCCCTACATCCAGATTATGCAAGACACAATTGCAGGCCGTATGGCCTATGGGCGTGTGGCGCTCATAGGGGATGCGGCCTTCGCCTCGCGCCCGCACGCAGCCGCTTGGACCGCCAAGGCGGTGAGCGACGGACTAGCTCTCGCAGAACACCTTGAGAAGTCGCAGTTTGATGTCAAAGAAGCATTAGCCAACTGGGAGCCTGCCCAACTCGAGATCGGGCGCAATCTTTTCAACCGAGTCCGTGAGATGGGAGCGCGTTCACAGTTCGAAAACAGTTGGGTTCCCGGTGACCCGGCTTTCGATTTTGGTCTGTTCGGTCCAGATATCTGATCGTCATAGCAATCAACCGCCTAAGGAGATGAACATGTCAGACAAGCCCAGTCCCGGCCGTAAGGCCATCGATGCTCCCGGTCTGCCCAAGCCCGGTTTTGCGCCGAAGTTCTCTAGCCCCGGCATTCTTGCTGGAGGCTGGCTCTTCTGCTCAGGAACCATGCCCACGGACTTCGAGAGCCCCGTTGACTCAGTCGGGTTTACAGATCCCGAGGCGCTTTACCGTCCCGCGTCCTACGACAACGCCCGTCTACGCCAGCAGTCTCATGCCACCTTGCAGAGATTGGCGAAAATCTTCGAGGCGGCAGGCGCGAACATCAAGACGGACCCGATCCGGATCGAGCAGTTCTTCCGTTCAGATCACCCGACTCAGCAGGATTTCGACACGACCAGAGACACTTGGGCGAAGGGCATCTCCATCTCTCCGTACCTTGAGACTCGCAATGAGTACATCGACGAAGCTCGTCCCCCGTCGGTGGGCTTCGGCGTTACCGACCTACCAATCCCGGGTGTCGATCTTCAGGTCGACTTGATCGGATCACCTGGTGTGAAGAAGGAGCGCTTCGAGGTTCCCGGCGGCGTTGCTTCGCCTCTAGCGGGCTACGCACCTGCGATTCGCTTCGGCGACTGGGTCAAGTTGGCCGGTGAGGTCCCCACCGACTGGCAGGGCGACTGGATGAGCGAGAAGCACATGGGTGAACCACGTGCGACTGATCCTCGTACCCGACCAAACGAATACCTCTGGTATGGCGATGAGATGGCCGAGCAGGTCAACCTCACATTGGAAAAGCAAGCAGCTATCGCAGAAGTTGCAGGTTCATCGATTGAGCGTTGCGTAAATGCCACGGTCTACATTGGGCACCCTGCCGACTTCTCGTCCATGGATGCAGTGTGGAAGAAGTGGTTCCCGAAGAATCCCCCAGCGCGTACGGTGATCCCGTACTCGGGTCTCGGGGGCAAGGGCTGGCGCTTCGAAGTGACCATGGATCTGCTGACCAATGACTCCAACTTGGAGCCGGTGACTATCAAGACTGATAAGGCACCTACGCCATTCGGTCACGAGCCACAGGCCGTGAAGGTGGGTAACTTCCTTTTCTTCAGCACCTTGCGTGCCGTGAATTCGCAGGGCGTTCTTTCCACCAGCACACCGCCCGGATTTGAGCGCTATGTCGATCAGGGTGCGGCGCAGATGCGAGCGATTCTTGCGCAGATCGAGGCAATCTCGGCTGCTGCAGGAACCAGCCTTGCGAATCTTTGCCGACTAAAGGTGTTCATGGACGGCTGGAACATGCTGGCACCTGCAGCGCAGGAGCTGGCACACGCATTCCCCATTGACCCGCCTGCAGTCTCCATGCATCGCGTCAACGGCAGCCCCATGATTGCTCCCGGATGCCACATCTTGGGTGATGCGATCTCGTACGTCCCGTAAGCACATCCTTGTTGCCTCCGTCAGAAGTGGCGGAGGCAACAAGAGGATCAACTTCAATCAATTCGACTTTGGAATGAGGAAGCGGCAATGACAGATGCAAGCGGCGTGGTCAGCGAAGTGAAAGACGGAATGCGAATTGACTGGGACGTACCGATCACGGTGCGTGATGGTCTCGTCCTTCGGGCAGATATTTACCGGCCCGTTGAGGATGGTCAGTATCCCGTGATCATTACGTATGGCCCCTACGCGAAGGGTCTGCCGTTTCAGGAGGGTTATCCCTCTGCCTGGAACCGAATGGTGGAGAAGCACCCGGATGTGGCTGCTGGATCAACCAATAAGTACCAGAACTGGGAGGTCGTTGATCCCGAAAAGTGGGTCCCAGACGGCTATGTATGTGTACGTGTTGATTCGCGCGGCACTGGAAGGACCCCCGGCTTCGTCGACCACTTCTCGCCTGATGAGACACGCGATTTCTACGAGTGCATCGAATGGGCGGGGGTGCAACCTTGGAGTAGCGGCAAGGTAGGCATTAACGGCATCTCCTACTACGGCATGAATCAGTGGCAAGTCGCTTCGTTGCAGCCGCCGCACCTAGCAGCGATGTGTATCTGGGAAGGGTCTTCGGACTGGTACCGCGACGCCACTCATCACGGCGGCATTGTCTCGACCTTCTGGGCCAACTGGTACGACATGCAGGTCAAGACGGTGCAATACGGGCTAGGAGAGCGCGGTCCGATCAATCCCAACACAGGGGAACTCGTGTGCGGCCCCGAGACTCTTTCAGATGAAGAACTCGCACGAAATCTCTCTGATTTCGGCAACGAGATCTTGGCGCACCCGCTAGATGACGATTATCACCGCGAACGTTCCGGTGCTTGGGACAAGATCACCGTTCCACTTTTCAGTGCAGGTAACTGGGGCGGTCAAGGGTTGCACTTGCGGGGAAATGTTGAAGGATTCGTGCGATCAGCGTCTTCTCAGAAGTGGCTGGAGATGCATGGAATCGAGCATTGGACTCACTTCTACACCGACTACGGCGTCGCCCTGCAGAAGAAGTTCTTTGGTCACTTCCTCAAAGGTGAAAACACAGGGTGGAGCGAGCAGCCACCAGTCCTGTTGAATGTTCGGCACATCGACGGGACCTTCACCCTTCGCGAGGAGGCTGAATGGCCGTTGCAAGGAACAAAGTGGACTCCGCTTTTTCTCAATCCCGGCACTCTCGAGTTAGGCGCTACCCAACCCGACTCAGAGCAGAGCGTTTCCTACGACGCCCTCGGTGAAGGTCTCACCTTCTTCACCGAACCGCTCGCAAAGGACACCGAGATCACCGGCCCATCAGCGCTGAAGATTTTCGTGTCCTCATCCACGGACGATGTCGACATCTTCGCCGTAGTCCGCGTGTTCGATCCATCTGGCAACGAGGTGGTCTTCCAAGGCGCTATTGATCCCTATACCCCGATCGCGCAGGGCTGGCTTCGTGGATCGCACCGCAAACTGGATCTCAAGTTGAGCACGCCTTACCGCCCTTACCACGCTCATGACGAGCTCCAGCCCCTGACTCCAGGGGAGATTTATGAACTTGATGTTGAGATATTGCCTACCTGCTTGGTAATCCCGGCTGGGTCGCGTATCGCACTCACGATTCGGGGCAAGGATTATGAGTACCCACAGGCAAAGCCAGCGCGACTCTCCAACTTTAAGAATGATCTCAAAGGCTGTGGACCTTTCCTGCATGACGATGCGACGGATCGTCCGGTTGAGACATTCGGCGGTCGCGTGAATCTCTACACAGATCCGGAGCGCCCGGCGTTCCTGTTGCTTCCGGTCATTGACAGAGATGGGTCATGACCGAATTCGCGCCTGGTCACCAGCCGCGAAGGGAACTCCTCTCTACGAATGAGGATGAGTGGCCAGCCGCTATCCGCCGTGACTTTATTGTCAACATGAACAACGGCCGGGTCGGGGGAGAACTCCTCTTCGAAAATGAGCGCATCCGAGTGTGGAGTATCCGGTTGCAACCTGGGGAGCGTTACGTAGCCCATCGCCATGTGTTGGACTACTTCTGGACTGCAATCAGCGCCGGCACCAGCCTGCAACACTCAGTTGGCGGCAAGGCGGAATTGGTTCACTATGAGCTAGGCGACACGATGTTCTTTTCGTATGGTGAGGGTGATTCGATGATTCACGATCTTGGGAATGCCGGGGCCACCGAGTTGGCGTTCACCACAGTGGAATTGAAGGAGTCGGCAAACGCTCCACTCCCAATCAACTCGAATGGGGAGTGACGCACATGCTGAGACTGAAGGACGCGCAGCCGAGTAAGGTGCGTGCGATTGCAGACGATTCGGTCCGGGAGACCGTTCAGCGCGTTATCGCCGAAGTCGAGTCCGAGGGCGATGTCGCGCTGCGGAGGTACTCTGAGCAATTCGACAAATGGTCGCCCGAATCCTTCCGGCTAGCACCGGAAGAGATTGATCGAATAGTGGGCACGCTTCCTGACGAGGTCATTGACGATATTCGATGGGTGCAGGCTCAGGTGCGTTCATTTGCCCAGCACCAGCGCGGCACGCTTTTGGATCTGGAAGTCGAAACATTGCCCGGGGTATTCCTCGGACATCGGCACAACCCCATCGCTGCGTCGGGGGCGTACGTACCGGGTGGTCGCTATCCCCTCGTTGCTAGCGCACACATGACCATCGTGACCGCAAAGGTCGCTGGAGTGCCGCGGGTCGCAGCGTGCACTCCGCCGATACGGGGCGAGATTCCAGCGGCCACCGTTGCTGCGATGTCGATGGCGGGTGCTGATGAGATTTATTTGATGGGTGGCGTCCAGGCTGTCGCTGCTCTGGCGCTTGGGACTGAGTCCATTGAAGCTGTCCATCTGCTGGCTGGACCTGGAAACGCGTATGTTGCCGAGGCAAAGAGGCAGTTGGCGGGACGCGTCGGTATTGATCTGGTCGCGGGTCCAACGGAGATTCTTGTTGTCGCTGATGAATGGGCTAGTCCACTCACCGTTGCCGTTGATCTACTCAGCCAGGCTGAACATGGACCTGATTCCCCTGCGGTATTGGTGACCACATCGCACGAGCTTGCTCTCGAAGTGATCGCGCTTGTGGACCGGATTTTGCCAACAATGCCGACGCGTGACTTCGCGGAACCGGCGTGGCGTGATTACGGTGAGGTGATTGTCGTGGCTGACCTGAAGGAGGCATACGAGGTTGCCGACTCTTATGCATCCGAACACGTGGAGATCCTCACTCGCAATCCTCGCGAGGCTCTTGAGCAGATGAATCACTACGGTGCACTGTTCCTGGGGGAGGGTACATGTGTGTCCTACGGAGACAAGGTGATCGGAACCAATCACGTACTCCCCACTCGAGGAGCAGCTCGCTATACGGGTGGTTTATGGGTGGGCAAGTTCCTCAGGACCGTTACCTATCAGGAAGTGCGTGACTCGGCGAGTAGCGCCGATTTGGGCCTTCGATGTGGGAGAGCGTCACGCGTAGAGTCGTTCGAAGGACATGCCCGCTCCGGCGACATTCGGGCGATGGCATCTGTGGATAAAATTCCTGCCTGGCTCGACGGAATCGTCACGTGAGCGTGGCCCCACTTCCCGAAATATCTGGACGGGTGGCGCTGGTCACTGGGGCGGGCAATGGACTCGGCCGAGCGATAGCTCTGTCGTTGAGCGCTCAAGGAGCTCACGTAATTCTCGTGGGACGCACCGAAGCAAGTCTTCAGGAGACCGCCAGTCTGCTAGTAGGCCCCTCTTCAGTGGAGGTCTGCGACGTATCTGACCCGCAGGCTGTTGATCGGCTGCGAGCGTCAGTGAGCCTCCCCGTATCGATCCTCATTAACAATGCTGGAATCGGGGGACCGGTGGCTCCGATCACCGACGTACTTCCGGAAGAGTGGGACGAAGTTTTCCACGTGAATGTCCGAAGTGTGTATCTCATGTGTCGTGCTTTTCTGCCAGCCATGATCGCTAACGGTTTCGGGCAGATCATAAACGTGGCGTCGGTGACGGGTAAGCGACCCCTTACTCGACGGACTCCATATTCAGCGAGCAAGATGGCAATCATCGGGCTCACCAGGACTCTTGCTTTCGAAGTGGGTCACCTCGGGGTTTCCGTGAACACGCTTTCGCCTGGTCCGGTTCGTGGTCCTCGCATGACCCGCAACTTCAGACTTGAAGCGATTGCTACTGGAGTTACCGAAGCCGAAGCAGAGGCGGCGTTTGTGAGTCGCTCCGCGGACCGCCGACTAGTAGAGGAATTCGAGGTCGGTGAAGCTGCCGTTGCGATGCTGCGAATGTCCGCATTGTCGGGAGCAGACATCGACTTGTCGGCTGGAATGATCGCTCCCTAATTTACTCAGTCAGGGTGCAGGGGACCGGCTATCCGCGAGGGGGTCACTCACTCTGAACCGGAGCGAAATCACGAGCGCTATCCCGAGGAGAATCAGCACGAGAGTGAAGGCTATGTGCACGCCCCAAGACTCGGAGGCGCGCCCGAGCAGGATGGGCGCAATGCCGCCAACGACGCCCACGCCGACGCTCACCAAAGCACCAGCCCGATCTGGCCGTCCTTCTGAAGCCCGGAGCGCGCGGGAAATTCCTAGCGGCCAGTGAAGCCCAACCCCTAGGCCCGTGAACGCCAATGCGCACAGCATCAGGACGCTGTTGGTTGAGAGCCACATGACGGTGAAGCCGATGATGGCGACGATGATGGAAACTCGGAAGAGGAGTTCAGATGAGATGCGCTCGGTGAGACGTGACCCGGTGAATCGACCGATAAGCATTCCTATCGAGAGTGAAGCTACAGCGGCTGCGGCAGCGGCATCGCCCAGTCCACCTTGCTCGTGCATCAAAGTTGCACCCCAGGTTGTCAGCGTGAATTCGACTGCGACCAGAGCCACGAGAGCAGCGCTAGCCCACCAATACAGTCGCGGCATTGGGCCACCGTGTGGATGGTCGACTGCGGGTTCAGCGTCTGCGTGGCCGGTCTGCGCGTCGAAGACTTCGAGGTCACGGCCTCGAACGACCTCAAGAACTACAAGCGCGCCGATCAGTAGCCACGGGCCGAATCTCCATCCCCACGTCACTACTGCGGCTCCCAAACCGACGAGGATCGGACCGAAGAGTCCGAACGCGGATCCGAACGTACTGCTCTCGGTGATCGCGGTCGGGGCAGCTGGACCTTGGCTTTCGGTGAGAAACGCGTTACCGCCGATGATGATAAATGTGCCGCCGATACCGGCGATGAGTGGACCAAAAATCGTTATGTAGAAAGGCATTCCCGATGTGAAGATAACAACTGCGATGATCACGAGGTAGGAGGCTCTGCGGACGAGACGCCCACGGCCCCACCGGTGCGTGAGACGGGTGATCACGAGTCCAGCGACCACAGTGCCGACAGCTATGCCAGACCCGTAGAGAGCGAGCACCGTGGCGCTTATGGGGGTCTCTTTATCGATCAATTGCAAGGTTGGTCCAACTGAGTACATGAACCACACCCACATACCTACCTGTACATAGGTGATCCAAGTGGCCCGAGTGCGAGTTGGGCGAGTGAGTACGTGTGTGGAATTAGGCAAGTTGACCGACGATGTGGTCGATCGCTTTGGTGAGCGTCACCACATCGTCTGGTTCGACAGCCGGGAACATTGCAACACGCAATTGATTACGCCCGAGTTTGCGGTAGGGCTCGGTGTCGACGATGCCGTTAGCGCGCAGTGCAGCAGCAATCTTCGTAGCATCGATTGATTCGTCGAAGTCGATGGTGCCGACGACAGCAGAACGATGCGCCGGGTTGGCGACGTATGGAGTTGCAAAGGGAGAAGCCTCGGCCCATGAGTAGAGGGCGCTGGAAGACGCAGCAGTGCGCGCGGCGCACCAATCAAGGCCGCCCTGCGCATTGAACCAGTCGACCTGCTCGGCCATCATCAGGATTGTTGCGAGGGCAGGAGTGTTGTAGGTCTGATCCTGGACGCTGTTGTCGATCGCTGTTTGCAGATCGAGGAACGGCGGGATATAGCGACCAGACGCCGAAATCGCCTTCGCGCGTGCAAGTGCCTTGGGGGACATGAGCGCGAACCACAAACCACCATCGGATCCGAAGCTTTTCTGCGGGGCGAAGTAGTAAACGTCGAACTCCTTGGCATCCACGGCGAGCCCGCCGGCACCTGAAGTCGCATCAATGATCATGAGGGAGTCAGCATCGGTGCCGGCCACCCGCTTGACCGGCACGTAGACACCAGTCGATGTCTCGTTGTGAGGGGTGCAGTAGGCATCTACGCCGGCCTTTGCGAAGAAGGCTGGGGCGGAACCCGGATCGCTCTTGATGACCGTCGGATCGCCGAGATGCGGAGCGTCCTTGACTCCCTGAGCGAACTTCGCGCCAAACTCGCCGAAGGTGAGGAACTGGGCGCGATCGTTGATCAGCCCGAAGGTCGCGACGTCCCAGAACGCGGTGGATCCGCCGTTGCCCAGGACGACCTCGTAGCCGTCCGGGAGGGAAAAGAGCGAACGCAGGCCCGAACGAAGGCGCCCGACCTGAGACTTCACGGTCTTTTGGCGATGCGAGGTGCCCAGATAGGTCGTAGCGACGTCTAGGAGCGCCTGTACCTGCTCGGGGCGGACCTTGGAGGGTCCAGAGCCAAAGCGGCCGTCGGTTGGGATCAGGTCAGCGGGGAGCACGATGTCGGTCACCCCCCAAGGTTACTAGCGATTCTTGGGAACGTATCCCGAGGGAGCGACCATGACGGGATCCCAGCCTGGTACGTCCTCGGGGCGACGCTTCGCCGGACCGCGGTACCGGGCAGTGGGTCGGATCAGGCGGCCAGTCCGCTTCTGTTCCAAGATGTGGGCGCTCCAGCCCGCCAAGCGGGCACACGTGAACATCGACGTGAACATATTTGCCTGAACTTTGGCGTAATCAAGGACGATCGCAGCCCAGAACTCAACGTTGGTCTCCAGCACCCGGTCGGGACGTCGCTCTCGAAGTTCCTTGAGTGCCGCCTTCTCCAGGGCCTCGGCCACCTCGTAGCGTTCGGCGCCGAGCTCGCGGACGGTACGACGAAGCACACGCGCACGAGGATCCTCTGCCCGATAGACGCGGTGTCCGAATCCCATCAGGCGATCGCCCCGGTCAAGAACGCTCTTGACGTAGGTCTCGGCGTTGCCGGTGCGCTCGACCTCTTCGATCATGCCGAGGACACGGGCTGGCGCACCACCGTGAAGTGGGCCGCTCATCGCGCCAACGGCTCCAGAGATTGCTGCGGCGACGTCGGCCCCGGTGGAGGAGATCACTCGAGCCGTAAATGTTGAGGCATTCATGCCGTGCTCTGCTGCCGACACGAAGTAGGCATCAACAGCCTGTACGTGCTTCGGATCGGGCTCACCACGCCAGCGCACCATGAAGCGCTCGGCAATCGTGGAGGCCTCGTTGATGCGCGCCTGCGGCACCATCGGAATGCCGAGGCCTCGTGCGGACTGTGCGACGAAGGACATCGCCATGACGGACACGTGCGAAAGGTTTTCACGCGCAGTGTCGTCGTCGATGTCGAGAAGGGGCTTAAGGCCCCAAGCTGGCGCCAGCATGGTGATCGCAGACTGGACGTCCACGCGCACATCACCGGAGTGGACGGGCAGGGGGTAGGGCTCAGCTGGAGGCAGGCCCGGGTTGAACTCGTTGTCGACAAGCAGGCCCCATACGTTGCCAAACGACACCCGCCCGACGAGGTCCTCAATGTCGACGCCGCGGTAGCGCAGCGCGCTGCCGTCGCGATCTGGCTCGGCGATTTCGGTCTCGAAGGCAACAACGCCTTCGAGTCCTGGTACGAACGTGGACATGGGCGCTCCTCTCTAGGTGTCCCCATTCAACCCCATTGCTTCCACGGCGGCAGCGCGGGACCTGCGCCCATGTGGTGGGATCGGTCTATGACCGATAGCCCGTTGGCCGATATGCGGGTCCACTATGACCTTGGGCGACTCGCTGACTCAGATCTGGCCGGCACGCCGCTAGCCCAATTCGGGCGCTGGTTCGCCGACGCCCAGGCCGGCGGAGTCATCGAACCCAATGCCATGGTCCTGGCCACGGCCGAGGGCAACGTGCCGAGTGCCCGCACTGTCTTGCTCAAGGACGTAGATCGCGATGGTTTCACGTTCTTCACCAATCTCCTTTCGCGCAAGAGCCGGGAACTACATGCCAATCCACATGCTTCATTAGTGTTCCCTTGGTACGCGCTCCATCGTCAGGTCGTCGTGATCGGTGAGGTGACCGAGGTGAGCCGCGATGAAGCGGCCGATTACTTTGCGTTGCGTCCCCGTGGCTCTCAACTGGGCGCTTGGGCTAGTCAGCAATCCCAGCCGGTGGCTCGAGATCAGCTCGACGCTGCATACGAAGAAGCGGAAGCTAGGTTCCCGGCGGAGGTGCCGATCCCGGAATTCTGGGGCGGTTGGCGCATTCGTCCCACGAGCATCGAGTTCTGGCAGGGACGTGAATCCCGACTTCATGACCGTCTGCAGTTCGTCGGCTCCGGGGCGATGGAGGATCCAGCCAGATGGCGCGTCATTCGACTGTCGCCCTGATGGCAAAAATTCTTGCCGACATCACCCCACTGCGAGTCAGTCCGCCGTTCCGCCGGCTCTGGGTGGGTCATGGCATAGCCAACCTTGGCCAGCAGATGACTGCTGTTGCCGTGGGCATCCAGGTCTATGCGATCACCAACTCATCCTTGGCCGTGGGACTCGTCGGCCTTTTCCAATTGGTGCCGCTCGTCACGCTCGGTCTCTATGGCGGTGCGCTGTCCGACATGCACGATCGCCGCAAGGTCGCTCTTCTCACGGCGTTAGGCATGTGGGTATGTGCAGGAGCGTTTCTCCTGCAGTCGATGCTCGACTTCGGATCAGTCGCTCTTCTCTACGCCCTAGTCGCTGTCCAGTCGTCAATGTACGCAATCGGCAATCCAGCGCGGCAATCGATCATTCCGCGTTTGGTGAAGCCGGAGTTGCTTCCCTCTGCTAACGCGCTCGGCATGATCACCTACAACTTAGGTTTCACGGTTGGTCCGCTTCTTGGCGGTTTACTGATTGCGGCGACCGGGACGGTCACGAGCGCCTACTTGGTTGACGTTGTCGCCTATACCGCTGCGGTGTGGGCAATGTGGCGGCTGCCATCGCTTCCGCCAGAGCGCATCGAAAATGCCAAGCCACGTGGTGGATGGTCGCAGGTCATAGAGGGATTTCGCTTTCTGAAAGGCAAGCGCAATCTGCAGATGAGTTTCTACATCGACATCGTCGCGATGGTGTTTGGAATGCCTCGCGCGTTATTCCCTGCCATCGCGGTGCTCTGGTACGGCGGCGACATACGACAAGTCGCGCTCGTGGTGGGACTTCTCAATGCCGCGCCAGCCATTGGTGCGCTGCTATCAGGAATTTTCTCGGGTCCGCTGGCGCATATACGTAGGCAAGGACTTGCCGTTGTCATCTCTGTGCTGGTGTGGGGAGGTTCGATAGCCGCATTCGGACTTATCCATTGGCTTCCGTTCGCGCTCTTCCTACTTGCGCTCGCCGGTGCGGCCGACAATGTCAGCGCGATCTTCCGCAACACCATCCTGCAAGCAGCTACACCTGATGAGTACCGCGGACGGCTGCAGGGGATATTCACTGTTGTGGTTGCGGGCGGGCCCCGTGCCGGAGATGTCGAGGCCGGTGGAGTGGCAGCGCTATTTGGCGAAACTATTTCGGTGGTGAGCGGCGGGTTGACCTGCATCCTCGGCGCGGTATTACTCCTGCCCGCATTCCCGACATTCCTGCGCTATGACGCACACAATCCGACTCCATAGCGGGCGGCTAATCGAGCGCTGTACGAAGAATCTCGCTCACAATGTCGTCGGGTGTCACTTTGCGATCCTTTGCCATCGCCCGGATCTTCTTCCGCAACGACTTTGGTACCCGTACGGCTAAATCGACGTTCTTATCCTTCGCCGGCCCGGTGATCGTGTCGGACGTAGCACCCTGCTTTGTCTTATCTCGACGTCGCGGTGATTCGACACGGCCCGATACCGGATGAATCTCGGCATCATCTGCACGGACGAGTGCAGGTTTGGGTTCAGGCTTCTTGGTCATGCGTTACCTTTCGAGAACATGGTCGAGTAGGTCATCACAGGCATCCACAATTTCGCGGGCGCCGGGTGATGGCCACGCTTGAATAGGAACTCCAGCACCTTGTGCCTGTTGAACAGCGCTGCGCTCGGGGATGTACGGCTCAAGCAGTGCTTCTCCGTAGACAGACTTGAGTTCGTCAAGCCGATATTTGTGTTCGATGAGCGATGCGCGTACGCGATTGACCACGATGCCCGATAACCGCAGGCGCAGATTAATGGCCGGGCGGGCTACTTCAATTGCGTCGATCGCCTGCGCTGCACCCTGCACCGCAAAAAATCCGGGCTCAGTCACAACGAGTGCCGCGTCTGCAGCTGCAAGCGCGTTGCGAGTGAGTTCGCCCAACGCTGGCGGACAGTCGATGAGAACAAGGTCGTACCTATCGGACACACCATCAAGTGAGTTGCGCAGCGCTGTCGGTGACGCTGCTCC
>CAFBMR010000050.1_pt1 | contig 13898 bp, 9 predicted proteins | sample 7269021 | NCBI WGS metagenome assembly CAFBMR01 (sample SAMEA6814071, study PRJEB35770) | uncultured Actinomycetes bacterium | biome: Freshwater; feature: Freshwater reservoir; material: water | place: Czech Republic | collected 2017-05-23 | depth 30m m
ACCTGGTCAAGGCAGCAAACGGTCAAGACGGCATGCAGGTGGGCGCCGGCGGGCAGGTGTTGTCCTTCGCCGGGCAGGAGCCACCGAGTAGCGAGGCCATTGGCGTGCTGGTCGCGCTCATCATTCTGCTGATCGCGTTCGGCTCCCTCCTAGCTGCTGGGCTGCCTCTGTTTACCGCCATCTTCGGCGTTGGTCTTGGTGCGGCGTTCCTACTTTTTGTCGCGCGTTTTCTTGATGTCGCCACGTTCGCGCCGACCTTGGCCGCCATGATCGGTCTTGGGGTAGGCATTGACTACTCGCTGTTTGTCATCAACCGATTCCGGCAAGCGATCCAAGCAGGCCGCGATCCGAAGCAGGCAGCCTTAGAAGCGGTCAACACGTCGGGACGTGCGGTTGTCTTCGCAGCATCGACTGTCATCATCGCGCTTCTTGGCTTGTTTGTAATGCGCATTAGCTTCTTCAACGGGCTTGCGCTCGCTGCCTCAGGGACCGTTCTACTGGTGATGCTTGCAGCGGTCTGGTTGTTGCCGGCTGTGCTCTCACTTCTTGGTCGCCGCGCGCTATACCCGGGTTCACTGATCATTGCGCGCATTTTTGAGAAGTTGCATCTACGACCGGTTGCCAAGCCATTCCGGCTGCTCTACCGGCTCACGCGCCACTCTCGCTTTGTCGGCCAAACTCATGCCGAAGGTGGGCGCTGGGCGGGCTACGGACGTTTCCTCCAGAAGCATCGCATCGCCGCTGCACTCGTGTCTTTGGGTGTAGTGGTCGCTCTTGCGATTCCTGCGCTCTCATTGCGACTCGGATTCCCCGACGACTCCGGCACACCTCAAGGCAGCATTTCTCGTATCGCGTATGACCTAACAGCAGAAGGCTTTGGGCCCGGTGCCAACGGTCCATTCTTCGTCGCGGTGCAACTTCCCAAGACGGGTGACATCGAGGGCCTGACACAGATTGTCGGTGCGCTCGAAGCCACTCCCGGTGTCGCGAAGGTGATTCCGAACACCGCAATGCTTCCCCTCTACACGGAGTCTCTGGCTACCAACCAGATCATGGCGATCCAGGTGCAACCGAGCACCGGGCCGCAGGACGAGGCGACGTCAGAGTTGTTGAGCACTCTGCGAACTGAGACTCTTCCCGCTGTCACAGCGGCGACACAGTCTGAGGCCTATGTCGGAGGCACTACCGCGATTGTCGATGACTTCAGTTCGGTCATGGCCAACGCAATGCCGGTCTTCCTTTCGGTTGTGGTGGGACTGGGCTTCTTGATGCTGCTCCTGTTGTTCCGCTCGATCATCGTGTCACTCACTGCTGTCGTGACAAGTTTGTTGTCTTTCGCGGCATCCACTGGCATCACCGTCGCGGTGTTCCAATGGGGTTGGTTCAACGGTCCTCTGGGAGTCTCGGGTACCGGTCCGATCTTCCCGTTCCTACCGGTGATGGTGTTCGCCATCCTCTTCGGACTAGCCATGGACTATCAAGTCTTCCTCGTGTCTCGCATGCAGGAAGAATGGGCACGCACCCAGGACAACCTGGTCGCTGTTCGTCGGGGGCTGGCGGGTTCTGGACGTGTTGTGCTCATGGCGGCGCTCATCATGGCCAGTGTCTTTGCCGCGTTTATCCCGACAAATAACAACACCATCAAGCTCTTCGGTGTTGCCCTTGCGTCGGCCGTACTCATCGATGCATTCGTCATTCGCCTGGTGTTTGTGCCGGCGTTGATGTCGATTCTCGGTCGTGCGAACTGGTGGCTGCCAAAGTGGCTCGATCGGATCATTCCGAGGTTTGATGTTGAAGGCGGGGCTGATGAGGTCGCTGATGATGAGCCTGCACCAGTGGGCGCTGGGGCACGCTAGACATCCTCTTGCGGCAGTGTGATCGGCATTTTGCTGTGCCGTGCCTCACACGCTCAATTGCCTGTTTAGTCCCGTCTCGCGCATCGGATTACCTCCTAGTAACATGAGGTTTCTACACAGGCTGAGATAGCCCGAGCATTCGATGGGAAAACGCATGAAGATCGCCGTGTGCGTCAAGCAGGTACCCGACACGTGGGCAGAGAAGCGTCTGCGCCCCGCAGACTCCCTTCTCGATCGCGAATCGGCCGAAGGTGTGCTCAATGAGCTCGATGAGTACGCAGTCGAAGAAGCGCTGAAGATTCAAGAAGCTCACGGCGGTGAGGTCACCATCGTGTCGATGGGTCCCGAGCGCGCAGTTGAGACCATTCGCAAGGCGCTCTCGATGGGTGCCGACGCTGGCATTCACATTGTCGATGACGCGCTGTCGGGATCTGATGCGCTGGCGACGTCGGCTGTGCTGGCTGGAGTTTTGAAAGATCGTGGTTTCGACCTGATCATCTTTGGCTCCGAGTCCACAGATGCTCGCATGAGCGTCGTGCCGGCGATGGTCTCTGAACGCCTCGGACTTCCGCAGTTGACCTTCGCTCAGAAGGTCGATGTGAATGGCGGCACCATCACCATTGAGCGCCAGACTGACTACGGTTTCGATTCGGTGGAGGCTTCTTCACCAGTCGTGGTGAGTGTTGTAGAAAAGATCAATGAGCCGCGTTACCCCTCCTTCAAGGGCATCATGGCCGCGAAAAAGAAGCCACTTGAGACGTTGAGCATTGTGGACGTTGGTGTGGCCGCAGGGTCTGTAGGTACGAGCGCTGCGTGGAGCGTGGTCGCGGATTTTGCGGCTCGCCCGCCGAAGGCGGCAGGAACAATCGTCAGTGACGAGGGCACCGGCGGAGTCAAGATCGCTGAGTTCCTCGCAACCAACAAGATCATCTGAAGAAGGACAGGACAATGGCACCGATCCTCGTTGTAGTCGAGCACGCAGACGGCGTGGTCAAGAAGGTCACTCTCGAACTGCTCACGCTCGCCCGCTCGCTCGGTGAGCCCGCCGCGGTGTGGCTCGGACCGGGCTATGGCGATACAGGCGCGTCGCAGTTGGCCGAATATGGCGTCGCTACCGCCTACGTCGTCGACAACTCCGACATGGTCGACTTCGTAGTTGCGCCCAAGACCGAAGCACTTGCTGCAGTTGTTAAGCAGGCATCGCCAGCAGCGATCCTCATTGCCTCTAGCGCAGAGGGCAAAGAAATCGCGGGTCGCCTCGCCATCAAGATCGAGTCCGGCGTGATCACTGACGCCGTTGCAATCGCGCCCGATCTCACGGCGACGCAGAGTGTCTTCGGTGGATCGACGATCGTGCACTCCACGGTGACTCATGGCATTCCGATCATCACTGTGCGCCCCAACTCAACAGCACCCCAAGCCGCGGCAACTGCCCTGTCACGAGTCGACGTCGAGGTTCCCGTCTCAGAGGGCGCCCGTGGCGCGAAGGTCACCGGCCGCACAGCCGCGACCAAAGCCAGCCGCCCAGAACTCTCCGAGGCGGCGATCGTTGTCTCGGGAGGTCGTGGCGTGGGCGGACCTGAAGGATTTGGCGTTATCGAGTCTCTGGCCGATTCGCTCGGTGCGGCTGTAGGTGCCTCTCGTGCCGCCACGGATGCAGGCTGGTACCCCCATCAGTATCAGGTGGGCCAGACGGGCAAGACCGTGTCGCCTCAGCTTTACGTTGCCAATGGCATCTCCGGCGCTATCCAGCACAGAGCGGGAATGCAGACCTCGAAGATGATCGTGGCGGTCAATAAAGACTCTGAGGCGCCGATCTTCGAACTGGCTGATTTTGGTGTCGTAGGAGATCTTTTTGCCGTCGTGCCACAGCTGACCGACGAGGTCCAGAAGCGCAAAGGCTGATCGCCGGTAGCATCACCTACGTGAGTACCGCCTATCTTGACCACGCAGCATCGACTCCGATGCGTCCTGAGGTTCGGGACGTGTGGATCGAAGTCTCGTCGTCGGTCGGAAATGCGTCTTCCCTGCACACCGCGGGGCGAGGGGCACGGCGCGTGGTGGAAGAGTCCCGGGAGTCAATTGCCGCTTCGCTGGATGTGCGCCCATCCGAGGTCATCTTCACCTCTGGCGGTACCGAAGCCGACAATCTCGCTATCAAAGGCATTTACTGGGCTCGGAAATCACTTGATCCGAATCTAAACCGAGTTCTTGCTAGTTCGATCGAACATCATGCAGTTCTTGATCCGGTGGAGTGGCTCGAAAAGCATGAGGGCGCCGACGTTAAGTGGATTGATGTCGATGTCTTGGGTCGAGTCGATCTAGCCGTTGTTGGGCAAGCCCTTGCTAAACCCGGAGTTGCCCTGTGTTCAGTGATGTGGGCAAACAACGAGGTGGGCACAATCCAGGACGTTGCCACGATCGCCAGTCTGTGCGCGGATGCCGGTGTGCCATTTCATACCGATGCGGTTCAAGCTTTCGGTCAGATTCCGCTCGACTTGAACTTGCGCGGGCTCGCCGCTGCATCGCTCAGTGGTCACAAGATCGGTGGCCCGATGGGTGTAGGCGCGCTTATCGCCCGGCGTGATTTACAGATGACACCTGTTGCCCATGGCGGCGGACAAGAGCGAGAGGTTCGATCCGGCACTCTCGATGTTCCTGCGATAGCTGGGTTTGCGGAAGCGGTTCGACTGGGGGTGCTCGAGAGGGAGAAGCACGCTGCGGTTTTGGAAACGTTGCGCGATGCACTTATTGCGCGAGTCGTCGAGTTGGTGCCTGGCGCCACGCTCAGTGGCGACCCTGCGGATCGACTGCCCAATAATGCCCACTTCACCTTTGCCGGTTGTGAAGGTGACGCTCTACTCATGCTTCTCGACGCGGCGGGCATACATGTATCGACAGGCTCCGCCTGCACCTCTGGCGTACCCGAACCAAGTCACGTCTTGTTGGCTATGGGCGTGAGCGAGGCGACAGCGCGCGGTTCGTTGCGGTTTTCGCTTGGCCGTACCTCAACTCAAAGTGATATAGATCGACTGGCGGAGGTCCTGCCTGCCGTTGTCGAACGCGCCGGACGTGCCGGGGTGCTCTCGCTTGCACGATCGACGGAGTCGTGAAGTTATGCGCGTAGTGGCAGCCTTGTCAGGTGGTGTTGATTCCGCAGTTGCGGCTGCGCGTCTCATCGACGCGGGCCATGACGTAGTAGGAGTACATCTTGCTCTTGCACGTGAGGCAGCCGTAGGTGGTCCAGGCAGTAGGGGTTGCTGTTCTATCGAAGACTCGCGAGACGCTCGACGGGTTGCCGATGTTTTGGGCATCCCTTACTTCGTCTGGGATATGTCTGAGCGATTCATGGAAGATGTGATCGATGACTTTGTGGCTGAATACGCCGCTGGTCGCACTCCCAACCCATGCGTGCGCTGCAATGAGCGCATCAAATTTGCGGCGGTGCTCGAACGCGCGCAGGCGTTAGGTTTCGACGCGGTGGGCACTGGACATTACGCACGGATTGAGTCTGGCGAACGCGGTGCAGAGCTGCATCGATCCGTTGATCCCGAGAAGGATCAGTCCTATGTTCTTGCGGTGATCAATGCCGATCAGTTGGCCGGAGCACTGTTCCCCTTGGGCGATTCACACAAAGACGAGGTGCGCGCTGAAGCGAAGGAACGTGGCCTTCTCGTGGCTGACAAGCCGGATTCGCATGACATTTGCTTCATCCCTACCGGCGATACTGCTGCATTCCTTCGTAAGCGTTTGGGTCCTGCCGAAGCCGATATCGTCGATGCCGAGTCCGGTGAGGTGCTGGGGCATACCGACGTCGCATATGCACTGACCATCGGCCAGCGTCGCGGTCTGGACCTTCGTCGACCCGCATCAGATGGACAACCCCGCTATGTCGTTGACGTTGACCTCTCGACCTCGCGCGTACAAGTTGGTCCGCGCTCCGCGCTCGCCGTCACCGAATTAGTGGGCGATCACGTGCGGTGGTGCGGTCCGGTCGAGGACGGCGAGGTCAATGGCCATGTGCAGGTGCGCGCTCATGGCGAGCCCGTCCCGGCTAAGGCCGTAGTCGAAAGCGATGCGGTCACCGTCTACATGTCGGAGCCAATATTTGGGGTCGCAGCTGGCCAAACGCTAGTTATGTACTCCGGCACGCGCGCGGTGCTCTCGGCGACTATCAAGGTGACCGCACACGACTAGAGTGAGCGTGTGCTGAATGCCTCTGGGATCGGGTCGCTGCCTGGCACGCGCCCGGCCGAGGCTGCGCGGATGGTGGCTGGTGAACTTCCCGATTTTCCGCATGTCGCTGAGCTTCCCGCGAGGGGGCCAGGCGCAGACATGATCGGTCGAACGACCGCCATGCTTGCCGCGGTTGCGCCGTATTTTGCCGTGGAGACCACTCCGGCGGGTTGGCGATTCGCAGATGCGCCTGGGCGCGTCATGCGACTGGCTCAACAGTGGCTTGTTGAGGATCTCGATTGCATCGAAGAGGCGCTGGATGGATTCACCGGATTTGTGAAGCAACAGGTAGTCGGCCCCTGGACCCTTGCCGCCGCAATCGAATTGCGTACGGGCGAGCGTGCCGTTCGTGACCACGGAGCGTGTCTCGACTTAGCGGGTGCGATTGCTGAGGCAGCAGTGGTTCAGGTGGGGCAACTTCGTCGACGAGTGCCGGGTGCGACGCCGGTCATCCAATTTGACGAACCGGCCCTTCCGACAGTGTTGGCCGGTGGTGTCACTACAGCAAGTGGCATCGCGACATATCGGTCTGTCGATCCCCAACGTGCGCGCGAACTGCTTGCAGTGGGCATCGACGCGGTGCATGCCGCGGGAGGGCTTGCCGTGATCCACTGCTGTGCGCCACATCCGCCGATTGACGTGATGTGCATCGCCGACATGATCTCCTTTGACCTCACCCTCCCGTTCGATGCGGATCAGGTAGGCGAACTACTTGACCAAGGGACCCGCATGCTCTTTGGCGTTGTAGACACCGCGCCGCGAGACGTCCCCTCCGTGCAGGTTGTGGGTGAGGCTGCCGCTCGACGTGTGCAGAACACACTTGATCGGTGGGGCTTTGATGTGTCAGAGGTGGGAGAGAGAATCTCTTTGACGCCCACGTGTGGGCTCGCTCATGCCAGTCCCGCGTGGACCCGTACCGCTTATGCGGCCCTAGAAGACGCTGGTCGCGTTCTGCGAGAGGAGAGGAGAGGCGATGACGCAAGACCCGCGTGAGCGTTGGCAGCTCCTCGTCGCACAGATTGAGCAAGCGCGCTCGCAATATTATGTGCAAGACTCCCCATCGCTCTCCGATGCCGAATATGACGTTCTTTATCGCGAATTAGAGCAGCTTGAGACTGACTTTCCAGAACTTCATTCGCCGGGCTCTCCGACCCAGACGCCAGGTGGCCGTAGCTCTGAACTCTTCGATCCCGTTGAGCACTTAGAACGCATGTATTCACTTGATAATGCGTTCAGCGCCGAAGAGTTGGACGCTTGGTTTGCGCGTGTGGAGCGCGGCATCGCGGATTCTGGAGTCGGTGAGGCGCCGGCCTATCTGTGTGAATTGAAAATCGATGGTCTAGCAATCGATCTGGTCTATCGCCACGGCCGACTTGTGTCGGTAGCGACGCGTGGAGACGGACGCGTAGGTGAAGACGTCACCTACAACGCCCGCATGATTCCAGCGATCCCGCAGACGCTTGTGGGCGAAGTGCCGACGCTCGTGGAAGTTCGTGGCGAGATTTACTTCGCCAACGTGGATTTCGAACGTATTAACTCCGAGCAATTGGATGCGGGAGGCACAGTGTTTGCCAATCCGCGCAATGCGGCCGCGGGGAGTTTGCGCCAGCGCATCGACAAGCGCGAACGTGAAGCCCGCACCGAGCGGGCCAAGGCCGAAGTTGAGCTAGGCAAACGCAGACTGGCTGGACTGAAGTTGATCGTGCATGGCATTGGTGCACATGAGGGCCTGAAGATTGAGCGTCAGAGTCAGGCATACGAAGTTCTCAAGGGGCTCGGCATGCCGACGAGCGATCGAGTGCAAGTGCTCTCGTCTCCGATTGAAGTGGCTGCATTCATCACCCGGTTTGGCGAAGGCCGCCACGAGGTTGAGCACGATATTGATGGGGCTGTAGTCAAAGTCGATCAGCTTTCTTTGCAAGATGCGCTCGGCGCAACATCTCGTGCGCCTCGGTGGGCAATCGCCTATAAGTACCCGCCCGAAGTCGTACGCACCAAGCTCCTTGATGTGGCGGTGCAAGTGGGTCGCACCGGCCGGGTGACGCCGTATGCCGTGATGGAGCCGGTGTTCGTGGCCGGATCCACCGTGTCCTCGGCCACCTTGCACAACGGACATGAGGTGCAACGCAAAGGAGTTCTCATCGGCGATCTGGTCTTCCTGCGCAAAGCGGGAGACGTCATCCCCGAAATTCTTGGACCCGTGCTGGAGGCGCGCACGGGTGACGAACGTCCATTTGTGATGCCGACCCATTGCCCCGAGTGCGGAAGCGAACTTCGGCCAGAGAAGGAGGCCGACGCCGACATCCGCTGCCCTAATGCCCGGTCTTGCCCGGGTCAACTTCGCGAGCGACTTGCCTACCTTGGTTCTCGTGCTGCCTTTGACATTGAGGGCCTTGGGGAGAAGAGCGCACGGGCACTGCTGGAGGAGGGCGTCATCGCTGACGAGAGTGAGCTGTTCGACATCACTGCTGATCAGTTGCGACAGACCACCTACTTCACGCGTGCGCCCAAGAAGGGTGAGGATGGTCCGCAACTCAGCAAGGCAGGCGAATCGCTGCTCGAAGGTCTGCAGAAGGCGAAGTCACAGCCGCTGTGGCGAGTAGTGAACGCACTCTCGATTCGTCATATCGGGCCGCCTACTGCCCAAGCAATCACGCGCGAGTTCGACTCGCTTGACGCGCTGGCCGGAGCCTCAGCTGAGGAGTTAGCACTGACCGAGGGCGTAGGCGCAATCATTGCTGAGGCGATCGTGGAGTGGTTCTCCGATGAGTGGCACCGCGACATTGTGGCCATGTGGGCCGCAGCGGGCGTACGAATGCGCGATGAAGTCAAAGAGACCGGCCCGCAGCCTTTCGCCGGACTTACCTTTGTCATCACCGGCACCTTGGCTGGTATGTCACGCGACGAGGCAGCCGAGGCCGTGACCTCCCGTGGTGGCAAGGGAAGCGGATCGGTGTCCAAGAAGACCTCGTATGTAGTCGTGGGTGATTCACCCGGCTCGAAGTACGACAAGGCGATCGAACTCGGTGTTCCGGTCTTGGATGTCGAGGGATTCCGGGCACTACTAGGGACCCCAGTAGACTCTGGCGAGTGACCTCCATTAGCCGCGCTGACGTGGCCCATCTGGCTCGTCTGGCTCGTCTAGCCATCCCCGAGGACCAGCTTGACCACTACGCCGAGCAGCTTGACGTGATCCTGCAGTCGGTTGCTCGAGTGGGGGAGGTGGCCGCGGCCGATGTGCCGGCGATGTCACATCCGGTTCCGCTTCTCAATGTGTTCCGCGAAGACATAGCCCGCCCAGGCCTCGACCGCGAGGCGGCTATGGCGGCAGCGCCGGCAATAGAGGATGACCGCTTCCGCGTTCCGCGCATCCTGGACGAGGAGTGATCGTGAGTCTCATCCGTGACAACGCCTCAGTCCTCGCCTCCGCGATCGCCGAAGGAGAGGTGAGCAGCGAGGAAGTTACTCGCGCGCACCTTGATCGCATCGCGGCCGTCGATGAGCGCGTGCATGCGTTCCTTCATGTCGACTCTGATGGAGCCATTGCGGCGGCGAAGCGTGTTGACGCCAAGCGTGCGGCGGGTGAAAAACTCGGCCCGCTTGCTGGGGTGCCACTCGCGCTAAAGGACGTACTCGCGATGAAGGGTCAGCCAACAACCGCTGGCTCGAAGATCCTCGAAGGCTGGATTCCGCCGTATGACGCCGCAGTAGTTGAGCGTCTACGCGCAGCCGACATCATCATCTTGGGCAAGACCAATATGGATGAGTTCGCGATGGGCTCGTCTACTGAGCACTCCGCCTACGGGCCGACGCACAATCCGTGGGACCTTGATCGTATCCCGGGCGGCAGCGGCGGTGGTTCTGCAGCGGCACTAGCTGCTTTTGAGGCACCACTGGCGATTGGCACCGACACCGGCGGCTCGATTCGCCAACCCGCGGCTGTCACCGCAACAGTAGGTGTGAAGCCGACCTACGGAGCGGTTCCGCGTTACGGACTGATTGCGCTCGCCTCGTCACTTGATCAGGTAGGCCCTTGTGCGCGCAACGTGCTTGATACGGCACTGCTGCATGCGGCGATTGCTGGCCATGATGCACGTGACTCCACGTCGATTAATGCACCTGTCCCGGATGTCGTTGCAGCAGCGCTCAATGCAGACGTCCGCGGAATGAAGGTCGGACTGGTCCGCGAGCTTTCGGGTGCTGGATATCAGGCCGGTGTGCAACAGCGCTTCGATGAGGCAGTAGCAATTCTGACCGAACTAGGTGCCGAAGTCATTGAGGTCTCGTGCCCACATTTCGAATATGCGCTCGCCGCCTACTACTTGATCCTGCCCAGTGAGTGCTCAAGCAACCTGGCTCGCTTCGACGGCATGCGTTATGGGTTGCGGGTGGGTGACGACGGTTCGCGCTCTGTCGAAGAAGTTATGGCGCTCACTCGTGAAGCCGGCTTTGGCCCAGAGGTCAAGCGCCGCATCATGATTGGCACATATGCGCTCTCTTCAGGCTATTACGACGCTTATTACGGTCAGGCACAGAAGGTACGCACGCTCATCACGCGCGACTTCACCGAAGCCTTCGAGAAGGTCGATGTGCTTATCTCGCCGACCGCACCGACCACTGCGTTCAAAATTGGCGAGAAGGTGGATGATCCGGTCGCCATGTATCTCAACGACATTGCGACTATCCCGGTTAACCTCGCGGGCAACTGCGCAATGTCTCTGCCGATTGGCCTCGCGCCTGAGGATGGCCTCCCAGTGGGCCTACAAATCATGGCCCCGCCAATGGGTGACGATCGGCTCTACCGCGCAGGTGCGGCCGTCGAGGCGGCACTCGTCGATAGATGGGGCCATCTGCTCATTGAGGAGGCACCCGCGCTATGAAGACCGTTCCCTTTGAAGAGGCTCTGACGCGCTACGAGCCGGTGATCGGTTTGGAAGTGCACGTCGAACTCGGTACGCAGTCCAAAATGTTCTGCTCGTGCTCCACGAATTTTGGCGCCGAGCCCAACACACAGGTGTGTCCGGTGTGTCTAGCCCTGCCGGGAGCAATGCCCGTGGCGAATCGTGCCGCGATCGAATCCATTATCCGCATCGGCCTTGCACTGAACTGCTCGATCGCAGAGTGGTGTCGTATGGCCCGCAAGAACTACTTCTACCCGGACATGCCCAAGGACTACCAGATCAGTCAGTACGACGAACCAATCTGCACCGACGGATATCTCGATGTCACAGTGGATGGCAAGGTCGTTCGGGTCGAGATTGAACGTGTTCACATGGAAGAGGACACCGGCAAGCTCACCCACTCAGGTGGAGCCACTGGGCGCATCCATGGCGCTGACTACTCGGTCGTGGATTACAACCGCGCGGGCATCCCGCTCGTGGAGATTGTTACCAAAACTGTTGTCGGCACAGGGGCGCTTGCTCCTGCGGTTGCTCGCGCGTATGTCGCTGAGATACGCGACTTGATGCGCGCATTGGGTGTCTCTGACGTCAAAATGGAGGAGGGCTCGCTGCGCTGCGACGCTAACCTCTCGCTCAATCGACCGGGTGATCCATGGGGCACCCGCACTGAGACAAAGAACGTCAATTCGTTGCGCTCGGTCGAGCGGGCGGTGCGTTTTGAGATCGAACGTCAGGCCGCGGTGCTCGATGACGGCGGTCGAGTCCATCAGGAGACTCGTCACTTCCAAGAGGGCGACGGCACCACGGCACCCGGTCGGTCCAAGGAGCAAGCTGAGGACTACCGCTACTTCCCTGAGCCCGACCTTGTGCCTATTGCTCCGTCACGGGAATGGGTCGAAGAACTTCGACTCACGCTTCCCGAACTGCCGTCTGTGCGTCGCGCACGTCTGGCTGAGGCCTGGGTAATTGGCGAGTTCGAAATGGCCACGCTGGTTAATGCTGGAATTCTCGACATCGTCGAGGAGACAGTCGCCGCTGGTGTTGCGCCGGACGCTGCGCGCAAGTGGTGGTCGGGGGAGTTCACCCGAGCGGCCAGCGAGCGTGGGGTTGAGCCCGCGGACCTCCCCGTGACTTCAGCAGACATCGCACGTGTGGAGGAGCTCATCGCGTCGGGTGCACTCAACGACAAACTCGCTCGTCAGGTTTTCGAGGCAGTGCTCGCAGGTGAAGGTTCGCCTGATGAGGTCGTTGCAGCGCGCGGTCTGGCCGTGGTGAGTGATGACGGTCCGCTGCTCGAAGCAATCGATGCGGCGCTGGCTGAACAACCAGATGTCGCGGAGAAGATTCGCAGCGGCAAATTGCAGGCGGCCGGTGCGATCGTGGGGGCGGTCATGAAGACCACGCGTGGTCAGGCTGATGCGGGTCGCGTACGCGAACTACTCCTCGAGCGCCTCGGCGTCGAAGGCTAATTCACCACGACCCACCGCCACCACCACCGCCACCACCACCGGAGAACCCTCCAGAGAACCCGGAGCCACCTGAACGTTGAGGCGCTGTCGTGCTGGACGTGAGGGCCATCGTCGAGGTGTTGACCATGGACCACAGTAGGTAAGTGCCAGCGACGTTGTAACCGACGCCATGTAGTTGTTCTGGTGTGAGATCGGGGAACGCGCCAACCCACGACTCGGACAGCCCGAAGACGATGGCGTAGGGGAGCATCGTTGCGAACACAGCTACATCGGTGAGTCCTAGTTTTTGCGCGAACTCACGACGTGCTGCTGCGGCGTCAGTGTCGAGCAAGCGACGGAAGCCTTCGACCTCAGATAGAAACTTCGCCGAGGTGCGAGTTTGCATGCGCGGCGTAATCCATGCGGCGATCCCGCCACTGATCGCCGCCATGACAGTGAACGGGAGCACCGCAGCGGCGAGTAGCGGGACGCCTCCCCAAATCGAGATGACGAGCACGATGACGCTCAAGACGCCGCCGATCGCGAGCAAGCTCTTCCATGGCCGGTCGGGTTTGTCGCCATCCGGATTGCGTCGGCCCGACGTGAGCGCTTCGTCGACGAGTTGGATTTTGGTCGAGGTGACAGCGGCTGCTACTTCTGGGTCGTAATGTCCGAGTGTCGCCTGTGGCTGGCCCTTAAGGACAGCGGCGAGAAGTTCGTTTTCCCAGGGTCGAAGGTCAGTGGCTTCGCCGCACCACGTGATCAGGAGTTGGTCATGTCCCTGTTGCGCCACGGTGACATGCTTGCGAGCGGTGAGGTCGAGCACGGTTGCTGTAAGCGCTCGTCCGTCAACCTCGCCCTCCCATGCAGCGGCGATTTCTGCCGGTCGAAGATCGTCGGGGGGTCCATAGCGAACGGGTGCAAAGGCAATGTCTACGCCCTTATTGCGGCGACGAGTGGCGATCGCAATGACGATCGGAATCACTGCAAGAAGGATCGCGATCGGAATCGTGATGAGCGCGATGGATAGCGCCTGCGCACCCGGACCTTTGCGAATATCTGGCGAGATGGGGGCAGTGAATGCGTTGGGAGAGTAAGCGATCACGCCAGTCAGGGCCTCAGTCGGGCTCAGTATCTCTGGCCCGAATGTGACCGAGTTGCCGTCGGTCGTGATCGTGCAGCTGTTGGTGGAACCGCTGGTGCCCGTGTAGCACTTCGTGCCCAGTGGCGCTCCCGGGCCGCTGATGGTGGCCTTCGCTGAACGGATGTATACGTCCCACTGGGTTCCAATGAAGTTCCAGTACAACTCTGCGTCGCCGGCACTCACTCCCGCGGGGAGGTTGTTGTCGCTCGCCGCGATGGTGGTGAGGGCACCACCGACGGTGTAGTCGATCGAATACAAATGAGTCCCCGTGATGGTGGCATTGGGGTTGCCGATCTTGACGACAAGGTAAGCA
>CAFBMR010000051.1_pt1 | contig 13727 bp, 12 predicted proteins | sample 7269021 | NCBI WGS metagenome assembly CAFBMR01 (sample SAMEA6814071, study PRJEB35770) | uncultured Actinomycetes bacterium | biome: Freshwater; feature: Freshwater reservoir; material: water | place: Czech Republic | collected 2017-05-23 | depth 30m m
ATCGGCCCCTTCTCGGCGGCGACTTCTCGTCGTAGATGACGAGCCGATCATGGCGGCTCTCCTGGCAACGGCTCTGGAGTCCGGTGGATACGAGGTGCGTACGGCACCAGACGCACCCAGGGCTCGGGCAGACCTCGACCGATTCGATCCGGACATGGTGGTGCTGGACATTGCGCTGGGCCGCGGTCCAAGTGGGATTGATCTTGCGCACGTAGTGCTTCGTCGCCATCCGGGGGTGGGCATCCTCTTGCTCACGAAGCATCCGGATTTGCGTACTGCCGGGTTTGCTCCAGAAGATTTACCACCGGGATGTGGCTTTCTTCGCAAGGAGACGGTTACGGATACCGCCGAACTACTCGCTGCCGTCGAGGAAGTACTTTCTGATCAAGCGGCGCGAACACTCGACTATCAATCTCCGTCTGGAAAACTTGCGGTTCTGTCGCCACGTCAACTTGAGGTGCTACGCATGGTTGCGCAGGGACTCACTAGCCCTGAGATTGCCCGCCGCCGTCACACCACGACAAGTGCGGTGGAGAAAATGCTGGGCAGCATCTACCAAGCGCTCTCCATTGAGCCGAGCCCCTCTGTGAGCCAACGGGCTGAGGCTATGCGCGTGTTTATCGCTGAAGCGGGACTACCGGATCGCCAGTGACGATCGCTAGCGGTTCAGGTGTCGGCTTGAGAGCAGCCCCTGCGCAGAGTAGGACACTCGCCGTACTCACGGGAATGACGGCCAATGAAATGGTCGCGTGGCCGGTGATTGTCATAAACCTCGCATGGGCAATTTTTCGCCACTTCCTCGGCGGCACTTCAGATGTGGGTGGAAATCCGGCCTTGAGGATTCTCATCGTGACGTTGTCCGTCGCGCTGGAGTTTGTTTTGCTTGCGGTGCTTCGGCGAATTCTTCTCGTGCACTTGCACGGCGTCATACGAATAGTCTGTGCATTCGCTTCGTATGCCGTAGTTGGCCTGGTTCAAGGCGGTGCGCTGTATTTCGCGTTAACAAGGGCGAATCTGCTCGATTCTGGAGCAGGAAATGCTGCATTCCGCACTCTGGCGGGGGCCGTCTCTGCAATTGCCGTCACTAGCACCACCACTCTCGCGATGACAACCATTCGTGAGTATCGTCAGCGCATCGCGCGACTGACTAACGAACAAGATCGACTCCAAACGCTTCTCGCTGAGTCCGAAGTCAATGTCCGCGCACAGCATGGGAATGCGGCTCGACAGATAGAAGCGATTATTGAAGATGAATTGATCGCATTACCTGTGTCGTCGGTCGATGAGACTCTCGCGGCAATGGAGAGTCTCATCTCAGAAACCGTAAGGCCGATCAGCCATCAGCTTGCTATGGAAACGGTTGTTTCGGTAGTTGCCGCACGGTCGGTTGACGACGTTCACGCGTCGTGGCGGGAGACGATGCGAAGCGTCGCAGACGACGGCAGATTAATGCCTGTTCCCATCACTCTCGGAGTGATGTTCGTGGGAGTCCCGGCACTCTTTGTTCTATATTCACCGCCACGAGCGCTCATTGCAATTCTCATTGGCTCTGTGGCTCTTCTGGGTTCGTTGTTTGCCGTCGAACGAATCGTGGGGGCTGCCCTCAGGCAACTTGGCACGGCATTGCGCGCTGTAGTCCTCACTCTAAGTTTTGTTGCGGCCACTGTGCCGACAGCGGTTCTAGTGCCTATCTGCGTGGGTCCAGGGCCGGATCAATTGTTCGTCCGTTCGATTCTTGTAGGTGCACCAGCCTTGGGGTGGCTCGTGGTGATTGCGGCAAGTCTGCGTCGTCAGGTAATCCACATAGACGAGGTTCTGCAAAAATCCAACTCTTCACTTCGGTGGGCAATCGCGCGTAGCCACATGTTGCAGTGGCACAGGCGTGGACAGTTGGCGCGAGCTCTGCATGGTCCCGTGCAGTCTGCGGTGCACGTCGCAATCTCACGGCTCAGGGGGAGCGTACAAAGCGAAACGGCAAACTCTGAAAGCGTGATTGAGATGCGTAACTCATTGCGCGATTCCCTCGCGGGACTTCTGGATCAAGACGAAGTGGCGCCCGATTTGAAGACACAATATGCAGGCATCGGCGACACCTGGGCCGGAATAGTCGAAGTCGCTATTGACATTCCAGATGACCTGATGAGTGCTGTACAGGTGGATCTCGTGTTGGCAGCATTCGCTGGAGATCTGGCACAGGAGGCAGTCTCCAACGCCGTCAGACATGGCGGGGCATCTTCGGTGTGGATCTCCATGGAACGGCCCGAAGCAGATGTAGTGACCTTGACGGTGCGCGACAACGGGCAAGGCGTCAACCCAAATCCGGGGCGGGGTCTGGGCAGCCAACAGCTTGACGACTGCGCACTTGAGTGGTCGCGGGGACGGGACGAAGGTTTCAGCTTTCTCCGTGCGCAATTGGCGATGGCTCTACCGCAACAGAAATAACTGTGGGGCCGGCCAAGCGGCCGACCCCACGCGTAGTTGTTGAAGCGGTTTAGGCGAGAGCCTTCGCTTTGAGCGCATCAAACTCAGACTGATTGATCGTGCCCGCGTCGAGGAGAGACTTTGCCGTAGCGATCTGATCTGCGGGTGTGGCTGTTCCGGCGGCCTGTTGGATGTAGGCCTTCTGGGAGGCCTCGGCGGCCTTAACCTGCGCCTGACGACGCTCGGTCATGCTTCGACCCCGAACGATCAGGTAGACGAGCAGGGTAATCGGTCCTGCGATGAGAATCGCGATGACCCACAGTGCCTTTGCCCAGCCCTTCAGCGTGTGATCGGCGAAAATGTCGACCACGACCATGAAGAAGACCATGAAGTACATGACCATGAAGAACAGGACGAGCAGGGTCCACAAAATGTCTGCGAGATGCATGTAGGAACTTTCTGGTGAGGGGAACCATGGGCGGCTCCGAACCCTCATCGTAGGCGCGGGCTCTTTCGAATGGACAAGTCGGCGGGTAAACCCCGCCAAGTGTCCAGGTGGGTGTCGTAAAGTTTCGTGCGGCAAGATGCCGCCATGAACGAGATCGAGATTTCGGTGTTGGACCCCGAAGCCTGGGTACGTGCACGTGCGGTGCGTCTCGCGGCATTGACCGAAGACCCGGACGCTTACGGAGCTCGGGTCGAGGGTGAGGCCAAACTGAGCGCGGATCAGTGGCGTAACCGCCTCGGGAGTGACTTATGGGTGGTGGCGAGCGTTCGTGGATTAGATGTGGCCATCATGACGGTGGCCCCCACAGTCCCTGCCCTAGTCGAACCGAGTTGCCCGGTAGATCCGCTGACCTGTGCATGGGCGTATGGCTGTTGGGTGGCACCCGAGATGAGGGGGCAGCGGATCCCGACCAGATTTGTTGATTTCCTGGATCGTGTGGCGCCCGAGCATGGCTGGATAAATCTCGGACTCGGCGTGTTTGTCGAGAACCGGAAGGCCAAACGCGTCTATGAGCGCATCGGATTTGCCGCGCTCACTGAGCCGCTGGAAAGCTCGAGCCGGCCCGGTACCTTCTTTCAGCCGATGTTCCGGCCCGTGGCGGGCTAGTCTGAAGTTCCACTGAAAGGATCACTCATGCGCATGCGACGGATCGCGGTGCGAGCGTCTGTTATCGCGGCGGTTGCCTGTGGGTTAGCGCTTGCTGAGATTCCCGCGGCATCAGGAGTTCCGACGTCTATGGTCACTATCTCTGCTAGCCGGGTCGGGGCCGGTGTGCACGTCGTCGGAGAGGTGTTTTGCCCCAGCGGTTGCAGCGGCGAACTTGTGCCCATGGTGAAACTCCCTGGTGCGTTGACGTATACGCCAGGAAGAGCGCGACCGCCTTACAGTAGCTGCGCGGAGTTCACATGGGACCGTCATATACGTGCGGGCCGCACCATCAGTGTCTACTTCACTGACGGAGTGGTCGAATCCAATGTTCTTCAGATCACGCCGACCAGCGTGGGTGCGGGCGTGCGGTCACGCAGTGTCGTGGCCGTCCCCTGCTAGGTCGGGAGTGGAGATTCGAGTCGTTTAGGGACGAAGGTTCGTACCGATGTCAGGTTAAGTAGATCTTCCAGAGAAAGGCTCAATCATGCGCGTTCGGAATCTACTTATTGGAATGTCTGTTACTGCGACGGTCGCTGCGGGGCTAGCCATTGCGGTAGCGCCCTCGGCATCTGCGGATCCGACGTTGACGCTTACGATCATGGCCCAACGTGTAGGTGCAAGCGTTCATGTCAGCGGAATGTTGTCCGCACGGACTGCGCACGATGTGTTTATACCAATGGTCAAACTACCCGGTGCCTCGACTTTCACAGTCGGGGTGGCACGTCCGATGGAAGATTGTGGATCCTTCACCTGGAACCGTCATATACGTGCGGGCCGCACCATCAGTGTCTATTTCACTTACGGTGCAGTGGAGTCCAACGTCATCGAGATAACGCCGACCACTGTCGGTGTCGGCGTTCGATCACGCGATCGCGTGCCGCGCTGTTAGGCGGAGGCGGAGACCGGAGTCGGTGCAGGTCGTCGGCTCCGGGCGATCGAGAGGAACAACGGCATCACTATCGCCAGATAGGCGACCCACGTGATCAACTGCAGCCAAGTCGGCGAAGGCGTGAAGCCAATGGTCCCGCGCAAGATTGAGCCGAGCCAACCGTCAGCCGGGATTGCTCCGCTGACATCGAATGGGTGATCGCCGAAGAACGCGCCGTCCGGGAGGATGCCCACCTCCTGCAACTCGTGTACGCCGTAAGACAAGACACCTGCGGCGATGATGATCAATGCCACGCCGGTCCATAGGAACAACTTCGCGAGATTGATTCGTACGGCGCCTTTGTACACAACAACGCCTAGCCCAGCTGCGACTGCGAGTCCGATAACCGCACCAAATACATCGCCGCCCGACCCACCGCTTGCATTCGCTCCGGCAAACAAGAACAGCGCGGTCTCGAGTCCTTCACGGATGACGGCGAGAAATGCAATCGCGGCTAAGGTCCATGCTCCGCCGGCCATCGCCTGATCTACCTTGCCGTGCAGGTGTGAGCGCAACGCCTTTGCATGTCGCGCCATCCAGAAGATCATCCACGTGATGAGGCCGACGGCGAGGATGCTCGTCAACCCAGCAAAGGTCTCCTGTGCCTTATCACTGAGCGACCGTTGAGTGACCTGGAGCGCGAGCGCGAGGCCGAGTGAGATGGCAATGGCCGCCCCAACGCCGATCCAGAGGCGGGGGAGCAAATCGCGGCGATCGAGCTTGACGACGTAGGCGACGAGGATCGCCACGATAAGCGCGGCTTCGAGGCCCTCTCGGAGTCCAATCAAGAACGTGGCCAGCATCAGAACCCCAATCTCGCATAATGTCTAGAAACTCAGGTAAGGCTATCCTAACTTGTTACTGGCCGCAGCGCCGAGAGGGGTAGGTCCCCACGGTGTCAGATCTCTCAAGATCATCTCATTCCGCGTGATTTCTTGTTGTGACCGGCGAATCTTGTGGTTATTCGGCGCATTGGAGGACCGTGATGACCCCTCGTTCGCGTAACTGGCTGGTTGCGATAGCCGCTAGTGGCCTTATTTTGGCGGGTGCGCCGACCGTGCTCGCCGCTACCCAGGCGCCCAATCCGGTGACGAATGTGTCAGCACAGGCCGGCGACGGATCCGTAACGGTCACGTGGCGTAAGCCAGCGGCTGGTACGGCTCCCAGTTCATACGTGGTCACCTCTAACCCAGGCAACAAGAGGTGCACCGCGGATGCGCCCAAAGTGACCTGCAAGGTCACTGGGCTGACTAACGGTACGAGCTATACCTTCACGGTCTTGGCGAAGAAGGGCACGGCCGAGAGCACAGGAACCAAAAGCGCTGCCTCAACGCCAGTAGCCCTCGCCACGTCCATCACCGGAAAGATCACCGGCACCCTCACCCGTCTATCTAGCAGTAGCGCTTGCACGACTAACACACCAGATTGCAATCTCGTTGTGTCGGCGATCCTTGCTGATGGACGGATCTTCACCGATGTCGTGAAGCGCAGTGACGGCACTTTCTCCATCGCGGTGAGAGCGAAGTCAACAGATCGTGCAGATCTCACTCTGCACCTGTCGCGACAGAACGGCGGGTACGTAGGACCCATTCTGTTGAAGTCTTCGGGCAATGATGGGTATCTAGGTCTGGCGGCCACTTTGGGTGACACGACGGCGCTCGGCAACATTGCATTGGCAAGTGTTGGTGCGTCAGGGGCTGCGCGTACTGCCTACGCCAAGGTGGTAGACCTCAAGCAGGCGGTCGGCAAGGTGAAGATCCTCATGTGCAGCGGGTCGCCGCAGGGGGCTGGCAAGGCTGGATATGTAAAGGTGCGCAATACGTGTGGACATGCCCACTTCACCACGCGCATGAAGGTTGGTGCAGTTTCGGAGGACCCGCCAGCTGCGTGCTCTGGGTTCATCAGTGATCAGACCGGCGACGCGGTGCTGTCCCAAGCCTGCTGGGATGGCCTCTCCACAATGATGGGCCAGTCCTTCACCAGTGCATGTCCTGCGGGTTCGAGTGTCGGCAAAAAGCAACGAGAGTTGTCCTCGGCTTGCCAGAACTTCTTGATGAATGCCGGCGGTGGTGGAGGTGGCGAGACTGACGAATGCGCGAACGAGCATTCGGGCGTTGACACAGAAAAAGATGGGCTGCCCAACGCGATAGACGTTGATGACAACGGCAATGGCATTGTCGATATGGCTGATCCGGGGACCAAAAACTCGTGCACCATTGAGCCATACAAGAGCGTGCGAACTGATATTGGTTCTGGTACTCCAATGAATTATGCGGCAGTGCGCATTGGACTGGTGAACGACGAAGAGTTCAACACACAACTCAACGATTTGCTCGGTGGTTCGAACTTTGGCATCGCGTACTACGTGTTCTCCACCCGCTTCTTCCCCGGCGCGAAGGTCGACAGCGATGGTGTTATTCCTGCGGTGTGGATCACCTGCAAGGGAGTTGTCTGGTGTGATCCGAACACCTCGAAGGCAGTCCTGGGCACCAATGTAGAAACTAAGAATGCTGATGGAGTCGCCTCAAGCGGAGGGAATCAGCAGAACTTCTTCGAGTACTCACTCAACGAGCCGTGGGTAACATCCGGTGTCGGAGACGGGTGCGCGACCGAGTGGTTTGATGCACCCTGTTGGAGCACAATCACGAAACCCATGCGTTTCGGCGGTGCAAGTTCTTCTTGCGACACCATGCATTACCAGCCGTCCTATTCCCCGAGGGGAATTCCGACCGATGCCCGAAACTTTTTGTGGCAGACCGTCTGTCATCAGGACGTCGGAGGCGGTAAGTCAGGAGTCCGGACAGTTCAGGGAGCTTCCATCATGGCCAATCTCGGTCAATTGCCCGGAAGCCCGCGGGCTCAGGATGTTCTTTCGCCACTTGACGTAATGACTTTGAACTACCCCGCCGAACAAGGCGGTGTTTCATCGGTCGCAACGACATTGGGGACCTACCCGATCACCGCGCCAATGATCAAGACTCTGGGCGGAACCACCGTCGACTACACGCAGCCCCACCCCCTTGGCGCCATGACGGGGGGAACAAAGGCAGTTGTCTGGGACAACGAGAAGGGTAACTTCACTGTTGAGTTCTATCGTCCGCAGCGTTCACAGTTCCCTGGCGAGGAAGGAGGGACGGGACTACATGACCTGCATGGTCTCAACTATGGCCTGGAGATCGAGGTCGGTAGCGTGCAGTTCGGCTGTGGGCAAGGCAGTGCTACTGGATCAGGGGGACTGCCCGATGTGACATCTGCCTATGTGGCTAACGCAGCGGTCTGGTCTGTCAACGCGGGCAATGATTCGTATGCAAACTTCCTCGCTCCATTGCGCGACAATAAGGTCGTCGACTCCCCAAGCGAGGTGCCCGGCACCAGTACGCTCTCATTGAGCGTCGACCTGATCCAGTGCATTCTTGATCGCAAAGACTGGCTGATGGGCCAGGGCATCGACGTAGCGTCGATGAACCTGCCTGAGGGTTCACCGGTTGACGGTTCTGCGACCAACTGGAAGTCCACCACGGGCTTGTCAAGCAATGGTGAAGGCAACTGCATTCACGTCAACCTCAACGCTCGGGGCGAGGCCAAGACCGGTGGGACCGACTCGGCTGCTCAGGGCTTCTGTCTGCAATTCGCGCCCGGGACCTTTTCGGGGCAGCAGTAGCGTTTGGCTCTGGGGGGACTCCCCATGGCCGTGTGGGCTAGATCACATCGAAGTCCAGGTTCACAGCCAATTCCCATGCTGTGCGGTCACTTCAGGTACGGCCTGATCGTGTCCTGTCTGTTATCTTGGCAAGGCAGTAAGCCGAATTGGGGCGCGAGTCCTCAAGCCGGGGACCCACGTTCGTGGGGCGAATCTGGTGCCTAGGCACTAGTAGGGCAGTCCCAGCCCGAGCCCGTCAGCTGACCCGGTAGGCGTTGGGAAAGGTAAGGCGTGTGCGAGTTTCGCCCGTAGTTCGTGTGGGTGGTGTCCTAGTGGCATCCATTGGCATAGCCATCGCTGGCCTGCTCCACGCGCCGGTCTCGAGCGCAGAGGACCTGCGTCAACAAGTCGCCGACGCCGAGACGCAACTTCAGAACTACGAGATGAAGGCCGAGGCTGCTCTCGAAGATTTCAATGGAGCCAAGCTTCACCTCGCCGAGGTTGACGACAAAGTAGCCCGCACGCAACAGAAGGTGGACGAGGCGCAGGCTGAGGTCAAAGCCACCCAACAAGACATTGGCAAGTTTGCTGCCAACGCCTATCGCACCGGTGGGGTGGACCCCAATCTTCAGATTTTTCTCGCGGATGATCCGCAAGAGTTCCTTGATCAGGCAACGATCCTGAATATCTTGGCTGACAACCAGAGCGCCAGCCTTCGTCGTGGTCAAACTGCCAGCCTTCGGCTCGCGCAGGCGACTGCCGAGTTAGCTCAGCAACAGGCTGATGCTGAGGCGACTAAGGCCGAGATGGCACAGCGTAGGAAAGACGCAGATCAGGCATACGCTGATATGCAGAACTACCTTGATGGACTTCGTGAGGACCTTCGTGTGCAGATCGAGGCCGAGCGCCAGGCCGCAGCGGAGGAAGCAGCTCGTCAAGCAGCAGCGGCCGAAGCGGCACGTCAGGCCGAGCTTGAAGCAGCGCGCCAACAGCAGAATTCCGGCAACGGCAACGGCAACGGCAACGGCAATGGCAATGGCAATGGCAACGGAAACTCCGGCGGCGACAATTCCAGCGGCAGTGACTGGAATGGCAATACGGTCGGGAGCGATCGCGCCGCAATTGCCGTACAGGCGGCCCTTGATCAACTCGGCGAACCCTATGACCCCACGGGCAATGGAACTCCGCCCACTTCATGGGACTGCTCAAAACTCACTGCGTGGGCATGGGGTCAGGCCGGTGTTCACTTAACGGCGCTGTCCTACACGCAGGCAACCGAAGTCCAGCGGATTGATATCTCGGAGTTGCAGCCCGGCGATCTGTTGTTCTTCTTCGAGGGTGGTGCGCACCACGCGTCGATGTACATCGGTGGTGGTCAGATTATTGAGGCATCCAGCCCCGCAACGGGCGTTCGTATCTCGACCCTTCACAACGGATGGAACGACACCTACTTCACCATGGCGGGCCGTCCGTACTCCTGAAGGCGCGCTAGCGGGTCAGGCCTGCGGGGGCGCCCAGATGTAGGGATCAAATCGTGGCTCTATGGCTGCTTCTGCTTCGGCCAACGTGAAGGCCTCTGTGTAGAGCGCCCGGTCGACGACTATGCCGGTGAGCGCGGGAAGACCGAGGGTTGCGAGAGCGTGCAAATCTTCGAGCCGCGTGATGCCGCCAGCAGCAATCACTGCGCCACGCACGATGCCACACGCCTCGACTAGCGTCTCGCGCCCAGACTCCTTGCGAGCACCTCGCGAGTCCACATCGTCGATGAGGTAAGCCGGGCACTTGAGCGCGTCAACTTGTGAGAGCAGTTCGAAGACGTCTGTGCCATCGACGTCTGAACTAGGTGCCCACAAGTCCCCTCCATGGGCAACTATCCCTACCGCCACTCGTCCAGCGTGTTCCTTGAGGGCGCGTGCAACAAAGTCAAGATCCGCGAGCGCAGCGCTGTCTAAGATCACCTGACGCGCGCCAGTTGCAATGGCGGCTTGCAGAGTCGCTGCGTCTTTGATGCCGCCGGCAAGCACCACATCTGCTCGGCCGCGCGCCACATGCAGCACCTTGGTCACCAGCGCGGTATTGGATCCACGATTACTCATCGCATCGAGATCAGTGACGTGAAGCCAACGGGCTCCCTGAGCGATCCACCGCTCGGCTGCTGCGACCGGGTCGCCAAAGAGGTGCTTGGAGTCGATTTCGCCATGTGAGAAGCCACCGACCTGGCCTTGGGTGATGTCGATGCCTGGGATCAGCGCGAGTGCCATACGACGAAGAGTAGCCGACTGCCAAGCGGCTCAGAAAGGCGACGATCGCTGGAGATCCGCTAGATGGACGACCCTATCCGCAATGGCGTATGCCTCCTCCTCGTCATGGGTCACGTGAATAGCGGGAGTGTGGGTCGACTTAAGAAGTTCGCGCACTTCCGCCGTCAAAGATCTACGCAAATCAGTGTCTAGCGCACCAAACGGTTCATCGAGAAGAAGCATTCGCGGTTGAGGTGCGAGCGCTCGCGCGAGAGCGACACGTTGTGCTTCGCCGCCAGAAAGCGTCTCCGGCTTTCGATCGGCATAGCCCGGCATCCGAATGAGCGAAAGAAGCTCAGCCACTCGGCCGTTGTCTTTGGTACCGAATGAGATGTTTCGGCCAACCGTGAGATGAGGAAATAACAGCGGGTCCTGGAATACCAGTCCAATGCTGCGCTGATGAGCGGGAACCGTTAGCAGGTCAACGCCATTCCAGGTGATGCATCCAATGTCTGGTTGTTGAACGCCCGCTATGCAGCGAAGCAGGGTGCTCTTGCCAGACCCGCTCGGTCCCAATAACGCCACAATCTCGTCGCCGACTCGAACAGTGAGGTGCGAGAGGAGTGACTGGCCTTCGTACGTCACGCACAAATCGACAACTTCAAGTCCGTTCACCATTGAGTCCGCCCTCTATCTGTCGCGGTGAGGACCACCGCAGTGATTGCGAGAAGAACAACTGCGAGTGCTGTAGCTGAGCCGAAGTTTGCCTCACCTGGTCGGCCAAGCAACCGCACGATCTGCAGAGGGATTGTCGGTTCGTCTACTCGAGCCAGGAATGCAGTAGCGCCAAACTCACCCAGTGATACGGCGCATGCGAGGCCGGCAGCTCCCACTGTGGCGCGTCCGATAAGACGACCATCAACCGCCCACCATGCCTTGAGAGGTCCTGCTCCCAGCGTTGCTGCAACGAATCTCAGCCGTGGATCAATGCTCCTCAGGATGGGCAGAAGCAGCATCATGACCAGGGGCGCAGCAACGAGAGACTGGCCGAGCGGGACCAAGAAGGTCCAACCGCGCAGATCTACCGGTCCGTGGATCGATACAAGTAGCAAGCCAAATCCGATCGTTACGGCCGAGACACCCAGTGGTAGCAGCAGGGTTGCTTCAAGGGTCACGCCACGTCGCGTGGCCAACTGCACAGCCATGGCACCGAGGACTCCGAGCACGACGGCGAGGAGTGTTGCTAAAGCGGCGTAACGAAGCGAAGTTGTCACGATCGAGAATGCGCCGATATCTCGCGTCGTGCCACCGGAAGGAGCAGCGATTTGCTGGTACCACTGCAGACTCCATTGATTACCTGCTCGCAATGATCGAAGACTGAGTGCCAAAACCGGGATCGTCAGCCCGAGAGCAAGTAGATAAGTCCATAAGACGCAGAGACGATCAACCTTGCTGCTCATCGGCAGTGGGGGAGCGCTGGACTGGCGCATGAGCATCGCGGTGCGGCGTTGGAGTGCGGCAGACCAGATCAGAGCCACCACCACAATGACGAGTTGCACAAGGGCGAGACCCGCTGCGGCTGGGATATCAAGAATCTGAGTTGTTCTGCGGTAGATCTCTACCTCAATAGTCGGCTGAGCGGGGCTGCCCAGCACCATGATGACGCCAAAGGATGTGAAGGTGAACATGGCAACTAGTGCGGTGCTTGCCAGGATCGCCGGACGAAGATAGGGCAGCGTCACTCGACGAAAGACGCTAAACGGTGGCATCCCGAGAGTTCGACCTACATCTTGCATTCGTCCATCGAGCCGGGACCACACACCACCGACAACTCGTACGACAAGTCCCACGTTGAAAAATGCGTGCGCTAGAACGATCGCCGTCAGGGTGCCGTTGAGGGACTCTGGTAGGAGTGCACGAAAGGCCAGTCCAACTACGACGGTGGGCAAGACAAACGGCACTGTGAGCACTGCAAGAGTCAGCCGGCGCAAGCGCAACCGAAGGCGATGCAGTGCGTATGTAGCCGGCAATGCGAGTGCCACGGACACCACCGTGCTGAGTAGCGCCTGCAGAGCGGTGAATCCGATAATGCGCCACGTACGTGATTCCATGAGGACGTGTAGCGACTCTGGACGGATTCCCGCGAAAAGGACTGAGATGACGGGGACGAGCAGGAACAGTGCGACCACACCCACGGGGGCAATAGCAAGGCCACGGCTACGCATCACGAGATGAAGGTCTCGGTCCAGTCATTGAGCCACTGCTGCTGGTTGGCTCCGACTTCTTCGGGGGTGAGCTCCTCAGGGTGCGCTGGGCGGGTGGCGTACTTTGCGAAGACTTCAGGGAGAACCACACCTTCACGAGCAGGGAAGACGAACATCGACAATGCGACGTCTCCTTGGACCTCGGTGGAGAGCAGCCAGTCGATCACTGTCTTCGCGGCATCGGGATGCGCTGCTCCGGCAAGGACTCCTGCATATTCGATCTGTCGGTAACAGCCGTCTGTCATCGTGGAGGTCGTGACAGATGCCTTCGCTGGGTCGGCGGCGTAGATGATTTCGGCCGGCGGGCTTGAGGAGTACGACACGACGAGCGGGCGACTGCCTGGATTGCCTGCGCCGCTGAACTCGCTCGTGTATGCCTCTGTCCATCCGTTCACGGCCAGTGCGCCGTTTGCGCGGAGCTTGGACCAGTAGTCACCCCATCCGTCGCCGTACTTTGCAATGGTTGCAAGCAGGAATGCCAAGCCCGGAGAGGAAGTCGCCGGGTTTTCGGTGACCAGGAGTTCGGCGTATTCGGGTTTAGTGAGGTCATCAAGCGTTTTTGGCGCCGCTAGTCCGCGCTTGTCGAACCAGACGTTGTCGATATTGACGCATACGTCGCCATCGTCGATCGGCGTCACCATGCCATCACCGGAGTCTGCAATTTCGGGGCGGACTTGGCTCACTTCGGGAGATACGTACGGCTCGAAAACCGAAGCGGACACTGCCCGTGACAGCAATGAGTTGTCGACCCCGAAGAGGACATCACCTTCGGGCTTTCCTGCGGAAAGTACGGCCCGGTTGACGAGTTCGCCGGCGTCACCGACTGCGACTACCTCAATGGTGATTCCGGTGCGTGCGGTGAAATCGCTCAGGAGTGACGTGCTCAATACAAAAGAGTCATGAGTGAGTAGTCGAACGGTCACAGGCCCACTCGAGGATGTGGGAGGTGTAGTTGAACTCCCACATGCAGCCAGCGCAAGCGTGACAGTGAGAAGCGCTGCTGTTCCTAGAACCTTCATGAGGCTCCCTTCGCTGGCATTACCCAGATCAGGTTCTAGGGTCGGTAGCGGCGACTACC
>CAFBMR010000052.1_pt1 | contig 13683 bp, 11 predicted proteins | sample 7269021 | NCBI WGS metagenome assembly CAFBMR01 (sample SAMEA6814071, study PRJEB35770) | uncultured Actinomycetes bacterium | biome: Freshwater; feature: Freshwater reservoir; material: water | place: Czech Republic | collected 2017-05-23 | depth 30m m
CACCCGGTGTTCGGTAGATCCGGCGACAACCTCACGGTCAACGTGCCAATTTCGTTTGTGGAGGCCGCTCTTGGCGCGGCAATCGTCGTACCGACAACCACTGGCACGGTCACTCTGAAGGTGCCTGCAGGCACAGCGAGCGGTCGTACCTTTCGAGTCCGCGGCAAGGGCGTTCCGACTAAGGATGGCGTAGGCGACCTTATGGTGACCGTCAACGTCATCGTTCCAGCTGAGATGAGTGACGAAGCTCGTGCCGCTCTCGAGGCCTATGCGTCGTTGAATGACACCGTTGATCCACGCAAGGATCTGCTCGCTGCGGCTAAGGCGGGTGAGTGATGTCGCGAACCATGGACGAGGACACTCCGGTCTTCGCGATCTCAGTCGCGGCTCGACTTTCTGGTCTTCACCCACAAACCTTGCGCCAGTACGACCGACTCGGGCTTGTTGTGCCAGAGCGCGTCGGAGGTCGCAATCGGCTCTACTCTGCGCGAGACATCGCACGGCTTCAGGAAGTGGCGGACCTTTCTGCTGCGGGAGTGAGCCTCACTGGAATCCAACGTGTACTCGAACTCGAAGCAGAGGTCGTGCAGCTGCGTAGACAGCTGCACGAGTTGACGAGTGAGAAAGCCTCGACCGCACTGGTGCTGTGGAACCCACAACGCCGCCGGACGAGCAGATGATTATGAGAGAGAAAAAATGGATATCAAGTTCACTACCAAGGCCAACGAGGCGCTCGGCGCAGCCGTACGTCTTGCTGCAATCGGTGGCAATGCACAAGTAGAGCCGCTGCACATTCTTGACTCGCTTCTGCAGCAGGGTGAAGGAATTGCGACTGCGCTCATTGACGCAGTCGGAGCCAATCGCGCAAATCTCACCCAGGAAGTGCGCACTGCCGTAACTGCACTCCCGAGCGCTTCTGGGTCGAGTGTCAGCGCACCGCAACTTAACGCGGCCTCTTTCCAGGTTCTCACCGCTGCTCAGGACCTTGCAACCCAGCGAGGTGACGAATTCGTCAGCACCGAGCATGTGCTCGTTGGACTCGCGTCGACGCCTTCGACAGCGGGAGGGTTGCTCACTGCGCAGGGAGCAACGCCTTCTGCCCTAATTGACGCTCTCCAGCAACTTCGCGGCGCAGCACGAGTGACCACTGCTGACCCAGAGGGCACTTTTCAAGCGTTGGAGAAGTTCGGTGTTGATCTCACTGCCCGCGCACGTGAAGGCAAGATTGATCCTGTGATTGGTCGCGATGAGGAGATTCGTCGTGTGATGCAGGTGTTATCGCGTCGGACAAAAAACAACCCCGTGCTGATTGGTGACCCCGGCGTCGGCAAGACGGCCGTTGTCGAAGGTCTGGCCCGACGGATTGTTGAAGGCGATGTACCAACATCGTTACAGGGCAAGACGCTGATCTCACTCGATCTCAGTGCGATGGTCGCTGGCGCGAAGTACCGCGGCGAATTTGAAGAACGCCTCAAAGCTGTCCTTGATGAGATTAAGAACAGTGATGGTCAAGTGGTGACCTTCATCGACGAGTTACACACCGTCGTTGGCGCTGGCGCGGGTGGAGATTCGGCCATGGATGCGGGCAACATGCTCAAGCCCATGCTGGCCCGAGGCGAGTTGCGCATGATTGGCGCGACGACTCTCGACGAATACCGCGAATACATTGAGAAAGACCCGGCGCTTGAACGCCGTTTCCAACAGGTGCTAGTTGACCAGCCAAGCGTCGAGGACACAATCGCGATCCTGCGCGGCATCAAGGAGAAGTACGAGGCACATCATAAGGTGGCCATCTCCGACTCGGCGCTCGTTGCTGCTGCGACTTTGTCCGATCGCTACATCACTGCGCGTTTCCTCCCGGACAAGGCAATTGATCTGATGGACGAGTCGGCTGCGCGGTTGCGTATGGAGATCGACTCTTCGCCGGTGGAAATTGACGTCCTGCAACGACAAGTCGATCGCCTTCGGATGGAGGAACTCGCCCTTGCCAAGGAATCCGATGAAGCATCGCGAGAGCGCCTCGAGAAGGTGCGTGCCGAGATTGCCGACAAGGACGAGGAACTGCGTGGCCTTCGGGCTCGGTGGGATGCTGAGAAGGCGGGTCTTGACCGGATTGGCGAACTTAAAGTACTCATCGACGATCTCCGTGCTGTAGCTGATCGGGCTCAGCGTGCGGGGGATTTTGAACAGGCCTCGCGAATCCTCTACGCGGACATACCCGCATTTGAAGCCGAACTCGCGGTCATGACAGCGGAGACCAATCAAAGATCTGCGATGGTCAAGGAGGAGGTCACGGCCGACGACATCGCCGAAGTCGTCGCTGCGTGGACCGGGATTCCCGCTGGACGCCTACTCGAAGGCGAGAGTGCGAAGTTGCTCCGCATGGAAGAAGAACTCGGTCGTCGTGTGATCGGCCAGTCCGAGGCCGTCAGAGAAGTCTCCGATGCTGTACGGAGATCGCGCGCGGGGATTGCTGATCCCAATCGACCGACCGGCTCCTTTTTGTTCTTGGGCCCGACCGGTGTCGGCAAGACAGAGTTGGCGAAGGCTCTTGCGGAGTACCTCTTCGACGATGAACGCGCGATGGTGCGTATCGATATGAGCGAGTACTCGGAGAAGCACTCCGTTGCGCGACTCGTGGGAGCTCCGCCTGGCTATGTCGGCTATGAGGCCGGTGGTCAACTCACTGAGGCTGTCCGTCGACGGCCCTACTCAGTCGTTCTCTTGGATGAAGTGGAGAAGGCGCACCCTGAGGTGTTCGACATCCTCCTGCAGGTATTCGACGATGGCCGTCTCACCGATGGCCAAGGCCGCACTGTCGATTTTCGCAATGCCATTTTGATCCTCACATCCAATCTCGGATCTAACTTCTTGGTGGATCTCAGCCAGTCATTCCAGGTCCGCAAAGAGCAGGTGCTTGCAGCTGTACGCCAGCACTTCCGCCCTGAGTTCCTCAATCGCCTCGACGCGATGGTCACCTTTGAGCCGCTCGATCGGGTGCAGCTTGCGGGCATCGCACAGCTGCAACTCGACGCACTTCAAGATCGACTTTCGGATCGTCGAATCACGCTGTCCGTCGATGAAGACGCCATTGCGTGGCTGGTCAATCGTGGATTTGACCCCGCGTATGGGGCTAGGCCGCTACGTCGACTCGTCCAGACTGCGATCGGCGATCCTTTGGCTAAGGAGATTCTCTCCGGAGCCGTACGCGATGGTGACACCGTGAGGATCAACGTCGCTAGCGGCGGCGAAAGGCTACAAGTGAGCGCCGGCTGAGCGCGTAGACCGTCTTCACCGGGTCTACGGGTTACGGTTAGACCCATGCGCGTAATCCGAGTAACTATGGCTACCGCGCTTCTGATTTTTGGCCTTGCGGCAACGTCACTGGTCGGGGCTGTCGTTCCTTCGGATGTAGTCGCTGTGGTCCAGCCGCACAAGGTCCCGGGGGGCTGTGTATCGCTCTTTCAACTTTCAACACGATGGCAGGCCGACGTCTCTCACGTCTCCTCTGAAAAGCGAGTGCGCTTCGATGGTCGCTGGATAACCTTGACGCCTCAAGGATGGCGGGATGCATACAACGCAGACGTAATCCGAGATCCGTCGTGGGCCCTATGGTTTCGAGCTCTTGTGTGGGTGGTGCCAATAGCTCTCGAAAATGAGTCACTCGCAGTGCGTACGGTCGTTGACCAGGCAAACGCCGTTCCGGATCCCGGCGCGAGTGCATCTTCAGCGACACAGGTGGCGACTGGTTGGACGCCAGGAGCAATTCGCAACCGACTTATCACTGTGCGCTGTTTGTACGTCATGACCCGGGATGACCGCTTACTCGCGGTTGGTCGCCAACTTGGCGATGCATTGATGGATCCCCAGCGTTATTCAGGTTGGCCTCGATCGGCACCACATAACCACGGGGCGTTGACGAGTCTTGCGCTAATTCGTGCGGCCAAAACGTTCGATCGACCGCAATGGACCGCTATGTCAATGGAGCGGCTTCAGCACGATTTGCCAAAGGTATTTAGTGCATGCGGCATGGCACACGAACAATCGAGTGGTTATCAGGCACTTAATGTTTCCGTCTGGTCTGAAGTTGCCGACTTGCTGAATTACAAACTTTCGGGGCCGAGGTACGCCCTTCGCGCTCTGGCTCGTCCGGATGGAGTGTTAGAAAACATCGGTGATGGCACTGCCCCAGCCGTTGAACCCAATGGCCAACGACTGTGGTGCCCACAGGCCGGTTGGGCCGCGAATACGCTTCCAGGTCACACGCAGTATGTGCTGCGCTTTGGTCCAAAGACAACGCTGCATGGACATTCGGATCATGGTGCGGCCACCTGGTTTGTCCGTGGCATACCGGTGTTGTCAGACCGTGGCGTCTACGACAAAACTCGCGATGATCGACTTATTTATGCGCGCGGTATGGCATCGCACTCTGTGCTTGAACCGCTGAATATTTCCATCAACCCAGCAACGCGGGCGAAGCGTCTCGATGATAATCAGTATCAGCTAGTTGACGATACATTCGGGATTCATCGTGAACGCACGATCAAGATTGCGCCTCAAGGCATCGCAGTCACGGATGTGGCTTCGAGTGGGAATTTCGGGCAGGAGTGGGTGCAGCACTGGCAACTTGCGCCGGGTTGGACACCAACGGATGGTGGTGCTGTCTACACCGATGGCACTCGACTCGAGGTGAGATGTCAGGGCGGCACGTTGTCGGCTGTCGCCGTGGAGAGTTACCCGAATTGGCGCGAGATTCAACCGGCGTGGGATCTGCAATGTCGGACAACTGGGTCCGCAATCAGGTTGCATACGATGCTTGAGGTCAAGTGAGGGTACTGACCGGACAAACTTTGAATATCCGGGCTTCGCCGCCGCAATACTGGCCCCTTGGTCCTAGGCTAGTGAAATGCTCATCCGCAAACTAGGACTCGTGACTCCGCCCGTGCTAAGAGTCTCTGCGTACGCAGCCGTGGTGTTTCTGGCGAGCGTGGCATGCCTAGGAGCTACCAGCGCCGCTCACGCAGTGATGCCACACAGTAGTGACCTAGTATCCCCGAGTCGTCTGCAAGGCGCTAACAATCCGCACTCCTCTACCGTCATGGTTGTCGGGGATTCGGTGCCAGCCGAACTCATGGACACCATCAACAAAGAGGCAAAGAAGCGCGATCTCAATCTGGTGCCGGTCGCCTTTGGCGGTTGCTCGGTGGTCGGCCTGTACCAACTTGACGAGACTAACCATCCGTTCAGGTGGTCTGGTCGATGCACAACGGCGCCTCGAATCCAGACTCAGGCGATAAAGACCTACGACCCGCAGCTTGTCATCTGGTACTCAGGTCGCGAAAAAATGACGGTATGCATGGTGCCGACAAAAGACGGATGCGCTGTTGGCTCGAAAATCTATGCCTCAGGGACACACGCTCAGCATGCTTTGGTGGAGAAGGCGATGGTTACCTCTTTCAAGCGACTGACCAGCAAGGGCGCCAAGCTCGTCATTATTTTGCCAACTCCAAGAGGTCTGACCGCCACGGGTTCCTGTGCGGCTGAACCGACCTCGGGCGGTTGTGCACAGGATCCACAAGGTTTAGGTCACTTCGTATGGATGGTGAAAGCGTACAAAAATCTTGCTGCGGCCTATCCAATGAAGGTCAAGATTGTGACTATGGCGGACCTCCTCTGCCCGGATTTTGACTCCACAACCGGATGTCCGGCAGCCATGAGAGCGGGTAGCCTCATCCGCCTCGACGGAGTGCATATCGCTCCATCCCAGGAGCAATGGTTCGTGCGTAATCTCTTCGATCGCATTCAGGCTACGGGCCTTCTGCCGTAGACCGGAATCCCATTACCGAATGTTGGAATTCCCCTAGCGAACTGCCCGATCTTGTGCTGAAATCCCGGCGTGGTGGAGTCCATGTTGAGGGTGCTAGTGGTTCTTTTTGCATTGGCAATTTTCGTAGCCAGCGGTGTTTTCGCTGCGCCTGCCATGGCGGTGCCTGTAGTGCTCAGTGCGGTCGTAGTGGATGGACCGTTACGCGCTGGCTCATTCACGCAAGGGCTACACGCAAGTGGGAGTGGGCTGAGTGCTGCGTCGATGACCGCGGTCGCCGAGGTGGATGGGAACTCGAGCGCTGGCTCATTGACTGTGGGCGGATTGGTGATCGCAAACGCGACTTCGGTGTATGGGCAGGTTAGCGATGCCAGTGTGCCTGGCACCTACTTCATCACCTTGTGTATTGCTCCGAAAACTAACCCCACGTGCTCCGCTGCCCTAGCCCAACGCGCGTTCACCATGCAGGTGGCAGGAAGTCCTGCATCGATGGTCGTCGAGCCTATAAATCAAAGTGCTGCCGCAAATGTAGCGACAACCTATGCAGTGAAGGTGTCTGACGCTGCCTCAAGGGTGACTCAGTTGGCGTCAGGGGAGTCGCTATCGGTGATGGCATCAGCATCCGCGGGAGTACCGGCGGTTAGCGATGTAGATGCGCCACTTACCGGTCTCAATCCTCGCCTGCGTGTGGCTGGAATCGGAACGTTTACGTTGGCCAATGACACTGCGGGCACCCTGACGGAAGGCACGGTGACGTCCAACGGATTCGTGATCGATTCGGTAACCGTGTATCTCGCTACCGATCCTCCCCCGCACGACATCTCGCTGATCCTCGACACGCCAACCTCCGTAACCACGTTGGGTGCGACAGTCGTAATTGGCGGAGTTGTGCTCACCTCGGCGGGGGAACCGCTATTTGGGGCAGAGGTCTCCGGGACGATTTCAGGAACGGATACCGGCATCACAACACCTGACACGACCGGCGTCGATGGTCGCTTCGAGATCACCTATGAAAGTAGTTCAGATACGAGTGGCCAGCATGATGCAATCGCGGTGACGGCTAGTGAAACAACTCATGGTTCAGACAGCGAAGAAGCGATGGTGTATTTCACTTCGAACGGTCGCACTCCAATATCGGATCTCACTATTGGTGGTATCCCTGCTGGTGACTACACCGGTTCGATCAACGTGCCATATACCGGAATAGCTTCGACCACAGACGACACAGCCGTGGAGGTAAGGTTCATCGCCGCTGTTCCAGGCGCAGAAGTGGAGCTGAGTACCTCTCGGGGAGTCCTGAATATTGACGATGCCGTGAAGTGGTCACGTGGCAGTTCGTCGCTTGTCGTCACCACGGACGAACGCGGTGTCGGTATCGCCTACCTGCACTCCACTCAAACAGGGGCAGCCCGTTTAAGCGTCAGTGCGTCTCGAGTGATCACGGCAGCCAGTGCTGTTGTGAGTCCAGTGAAAGCGGCCCGTGATGTGAGTTTGTCTGTTGAAAGCGCACACATCACAGCAAGACAGCGCGATGTCGTGACAATCGTTGTGCGTGACGCGTTCGGCAATGCCGTACCGGAGTCTCTTGTGGATATTTCGTTGGCGGCCGGTAGCGCGGGAAGATTTGCCGGAGGTAAGCGACAGGTCAGCTTACGCACCGATAGCAGCGGGTCGGCCCAGACTGAAGTGATAACAAATGCGCTCGATCGCGGTGAAATTACGGTAATCGCCCGTGGGGATTCACCTGAGTGCGATTCGGGCAACCAGTTCCTGTGCCCGGTCAATGAACCAGGAGCGGGGTTCAAGGTGGCCAGTGGTGCGCAGCGCGTCGTGGTGAAGGTGGAGGGTCGAGGGGTACATGTCATAGCCCCACGTCGCAATATACCGCTCTCTACCAATCAATTTTTTGTTGCGAGTGCGCGCGTCACTGGAGTGGCTGCCGGCGAAATAGCCCTCCTCAAAATGGGCCGCCGTGAAATTGCGCGCGCACGTGTCTCGGTCGACGGCACAGTGCGCTTTCCCGCTATTCGAGCTGTCGGCGATGGTGTTTACGGGATGAGCGTGAACGGAATGGCAGCTCGAGTTCAAGTGAAAGTTGTAGCGTTTGGCATTTCAGGAATACAGCGTGCACAGAGTTTAGCCGTGAATGTGTCTCCCGGAGCATGGTCGCATGGCACGGTCCTCTCCCTCACCCGCAATGGACGTGTCATTGCGAAGGCGAGAGTGATGCGACTCCATCAAGCAGTGGTTATTCGAGTTCCTCAGATGAGCGGGACATACCAGGTACAAGTGCGAACCCGATTGGGAATTGTCCCGGGTGCAAGAGCTTTTGTAGTGCGTTGAGTTGCTAAGCGAAAGCAGTCGCGAGTTGAGCAGTAGCCTCGCGGAGAACGCTGGGTTGTTTGCAGAATGCCCAACGGACGTACGTTCTGCCGATTTGTGGATCTGCGCATAGGGCCGCAACAGGAATCGCTACTACGCGGGCTCTTTCGGCGGCCTCTCTACAGAACTGCATACCATCATCGAAACCGAGCGAACGTACATCTGTCATGACGAAGTACGTTCCTTGCGAAGGGACAACTTCAAGTCCAACTTCGCGCAGACCCGAAGTCAGAATGTCGCGCTTGCTTTCGAGATCGGCGCGGAAGTCGGCGAAGTAGGAGTTGGGTAGGTCGAGCCCCGCGGCGATCGCCCATTGCAAAGGCCCTCCAGAGACGAAGGAAAGATGTTGCCGCACTACGCGCACGGCAGCAATGAGTTCGCGTGGACCGCTTGCCCAGCCGACCTTCCAGCCAGTGAACGAAAAGCACTTACCGCCGCTACCGATAGTCACCGTGCGCTCGAACATGCCAGGCAGCGTGCTGATAGGGATGTGGGGATGGCCGGTGTACCACAGATGCTCATATGCCTCGTCGCTAATAACGATGAGATTGTGCTCAATAGCAATGTCAGCGATCGTCTGAAGTTCTTCAATCGTGAAAACCGTCCCCGTGGGGTTGTGCGGACTGTTGATCAAAAGCACTTTGGTTCGGGGAGTCACTGCCGCTCGCAACGCGTCGACGTCGGGGCGAAAGGTTGGCGGCAGGAGGGGTACGGCCACGCGTCGACCACGTGCGAGAGAGATACCCGCGTCATACACGTCGAACCACGGTTCGAAAATGATGACTTCGTCATCTGTATCGACGAAAGCGAGGAGCGCAGCGGCGATGATCTCGCTCGCTCCTGTGCCTATGACGACATCGGTGTCTGGATCGATCGAGAGGGCGTAGAACCGCTGTTGGTGTGTGGAAACTGCCTCTCGCAACAAAGGAAGCCCGTGGACGGGCGGGTATTGATTGCCTCGCCCGTCAACGATTGCTGCGATCGCAGCGTCCTTAAGGATCTGCGGGCCATCTGTGTCGGGAAAGCCTTGGCCGAGGTTGATAGCGCCCATCTGTGTAGCGAGCACGGACATCTCGCCAAAGATTGAGGCGGCATGTTGACGCATGCGGGGTACGAGGCGATCCACGGGACAACCTTATGTCCGCTTAAGGTGTTCTTGTGGCAAGCGCTGTGATTCTTGTGTCTGACGACGATCTTGTGGTTGTCCTCGACGTACCTGTGCTCGAGGTCTCTGGACTTGGCGATTGGGTGCCGGTCGCAGCGATGCGCGTTGTGGAGGTCGTAGAACAGGGAGTCATCGCGGCCCCATTCGTTGTGGTGGCGGTAGGCGGCGCTTGCGAAAGTATTCCTGCTTTTGCGGTAGCACAGCGAGCGTCGCGACGGCAGATATCAGCATATGTTTTTATCGAACCCGTGTTGCCGCCCGCAGGTGCGGGCGACTGGCCGGACGCGCCCGTCACGGTGGTGACATCCGATGAATCCATTGCTCGTGGCGCACGATTACGCGGCTGGGCTGTGACTTCCGAAGCAGCGGCTGACGTTATTGCTGAAGTAGTTGAAGAGTCCTAACGCATAGTTCGGGCGGTGGCACGGCGTACTAACGCGCGCGGCGCGTGGCGCGCGAGAGCGGAAAGCACCTTGTATTGCCTGCCGGGCACGCTGACTGCGTGTCCGCGCCGTACGTCAGCAAGGGCGCGTTCTACGACCTGATCGACGTCGAGCCACATCCACTGCGGGATCTCTGAGATGTTCATGTCCGCACGTTGGTGGAACTCCGTGTGCGTATACCCAGGACACACTGCTGTGACGTGAACGCCAGTGCCTGCAAGTTCGGCAGCGAGACTCTCTGAGAACACGGTCACCCAAGATTTGGCTGCGGAGTAGGTCCCACTCGGGATCCAGCCTGCGACGCTGCTCACGTTGATCACGGCGCCAGACCCGCGGGCGAGCATCCCTGGAACCGCTGCATGCGTTAGCCGCATGACCGCGATGACCAAAACGTCGAGTAGGCGTTGTTCGTCTTCGACGGAGGCGTCAACAAAAGATTCGTTTATGCCAAATCCCGCATTATTGATCAAGATCTCAATGGGCCGGTGGGGATCCGATAGACGTGCCTCAACGGCCCGGCATTGCGCTCGGTCGCTGAGATCGGCCGCCAGAATCTCTACATCGATCCGGGAAGCCGACCGGAGATCAGCTGCGACCTGCTCTAGACGTTGGGCATCCCTCGCATTCAGCACCAGATCGTGGCCTGCGGCGGCTAGCGAGCGTGCAAATGCGAGACCGATTCCGGCGGTAGCTCCTGTGATCATGACGCGACTCATGAACACAGTTTGGCGTACCGTAGGGGGATGTTGTCTGGTCAACGCTGGATTCGGGCCGCCCTAGGGGCGCTCGCAGTCATTGGCGTGGCGGCGGGGGGCTTGGTTTCCCCAAGCACGGCCGTCGTCAACGGCGATCCCACCGATGTCGACCAATTCCCGTTCCTTGTGGCGATCGGTGAAAGAGCCTATAGCGGCCAGGGCGATATGTATGGCGGTCGCTATAGCCAGCTCTGTGGCGGCACTCTTGTCGGTCCGCGCAAAGTGATCACTGCAGCCCACTGCCTATTTGACGGGCCGAGGGTGGACGAACTCGTGGTGGGGTCCATGGGTGGTGGTGCCTTGTCATCAATGGATTCCGTCATTGACATGGTGAAGTCCTACGAGATTCACCCGGCATATGACAGCGACTTGATTCTCAATGACATTGCGGTGATCACACTCGAGGCCGACATGGTGGGCGTGCCTTACGCGGTCCCAGCCGCTGATGATTCTGCGCTCGTCGTCAAGGGATCGCCAGTTGTGTCCGCAGGATGGGGATCGACCGATCAGTCGTTAGGAGATGAGGGTTATCCCAATCTCTTCCGCGTCGCCCCATTGACGGTATTCCCGGCGTCTTCGTGCGGTGGCGGCAAGTCTTACAAAGTGAATGGCAAGCTTTTTGGCGGCTATGGCGTCAACGACTCGGTGTATTCGAAAAAACAGTTGTGCGCGCAGGGCTATCGTGACTCGCAAATTGTGGACACATGTTTCGGTGACTCTGGTGGACCGCTCATCGCAGGGGCCGGTGTAGATATGCGCTTGATAGGCATCGTGAGTTTTGGTCCGGGGACATGTGCGACTAAGCACCCCGGCGTATATACGCGTGTGGCGCGCTACACATCTTTTCTCGAACAACAAGGTGTGAGTTTTGAGCCGCCACCTGTGGGAATCCCACAACCCCCTGTGCTCGTCAACGCATTTGTGTCTGCCCGGTCGCTGACAGTGCGCATGCATGCAGCAGCAAATGGCCCCCAACCCACGGCTTTCTGGGCGGTGGCCAAGGACTCTGCGGGCCACACACACTCTTGTGCCGTGTATGCACCAGACGACACGGCGAAGGCGTCGTGCGTAATTCCGGGACTCATTAACGGAGAGCGCTACTCGGTCACGTCCTATGCGGTTCTGGGTACCAATAAGTCCCCCACAGCTGTCGCGCAAGAGTACGTACCTGCTGCACGCCCAGGTGCTCCAGAAATTCGACGGGTCGTCATCGGCGTGCGCAGCGCCGTGTTCGGTGTGCGTCGGTTCGTCGACAATGGCTCGAGGATCACGTCGAAGTACGTACGCTGCACGGCGCTGAACCACCCTACCTTGCAGGCGTCGGTCGGGTCCGACGGCAAAGCAACCATCACAAAAATGGTGGCGGGCGCTCGGTACTCCTGCACGGCCTATGCGGTCAACGCTGTGGGCACGAGCGCGCCATCGGCTCCCGTGAGATTCTTGGCCGACTGACCCCATAAGGTTGGCGGCATGTCCGATATCCGCAGCACGCCCGCTTGGGCCGCCCTCCGTCAGCAGATCCTCGACAAGGCCGTCGTACACGGCAAAGTCATTCTTTCCAGTGGCCGTGAGGCCGATTACTACGTTGATTTGCGCCGCGTGACCCTAGACGGTGAGGCCGCACCGCTCGTTGGACAGGTGATGCTGGACCTCACCGGACACTTGGACTACACCGCGGTTGGCGGTCTCACTCTGGGAGCTGATCCGGTTGCGGTCGCGATGTTGCATGCGGCTGCAGCGCGTGGTGGTCGCATGGACGCATTCGTCGTGCGCAAGGCTGAGAAGCAGCACGGTCTGCATCGACGCATCGAAGGCACGTTGACCACGGACCGTCGGGTGCTCGCAGTTGAGGACACTTCCACGACCGGTGGTTCAGTGTTGACAGCCGTTGAGGCGCTTCGCGAAGAGGGCGCTGAGATCGTTGGTGTCGCGGTGATTGTTGACCGCGGTGCCGGCGACACCGTACGTGCGGCGGGACTCGACTATTACGCGGCCTACTCCCTAGAGGATTTGGGCCTCGCCTAACCACTACCGCTTGTGGGTCAAGCCTCTGCGCGATGACGGCGGTGTCGAACGAACTCGATGATCAACGGAATCACGCTGATCACGACCACCAAAATCAAGATCAACTCGATGTTCTTCTTCACGAACTCGACCTGGCCAAGCCAATAGCCCAGAAGCGTGACGCCCACGGCCCAGACAAGTGCACCGAGTGCAGAAAAGGTGACGTACTTCCGAAAGTCCATGCGTCCGACACCCGCTGTTGCCGTAATGAAGGTGCGCACGACTGGCACGAAGCGCGCCAGCACAATCGCCCGGGCGCCGTACTTTTCAAAGAAGGAATGAGTGCGCTCGACGTACGCCTTCTTAAAGAACCGTGAGTCTTCGCGCCTGAAGAGAGCCGGCCCAATCCGGGCGCCAATCCAATAGCCGCAGATATTTCCCGCCAGTGCGGCAACGAAGAGGACGGCAAGCGCGACGAACAGATTGACGTTGACCCACCCCGCGGCGATAGCGAGCCCGGCGATGAACAGTAGCGAGTCGCCGGGGAGGAAGAATCCGATCAGCAAGCCACACTCGGCGAAGATGATGGCTACGGCGATCCAAAAGCCGGCGGTGCCGAAGGTCTGCAGGAGATTCTGTGGATCCAGCCACGAGGGTCCGAGCGCTACGACGTGCGCGCCCGCGGCGCTGAAGAAGGTCACTTCTGCAGGGTATCTGGCGCACCTGTGAAAGCCGCATAGTCTTAGGCCCGTGTCCGTAGGTGTGGGTCCGTGGCCAGGCGGCCCGGAGGAGTGGGCGGCCGCTGTTGCTCGAGACCCACGGCTCGATCCCGAACTCCTCGAGGCCGGCGACTCTCGCACTGTCATCGATATGTATCGCTATTGGTCCATGGACGCGATCGTCGAGGATTTGGACACGCGTCGGCATCCATTCCATATCGCGATCGAAAACTTCGAGCACGATATGAATATCGGTTCGGTCGTGCGCACCGCTAATGCCTTTATGGCCGCTGAAGTCCATATCGTGGGGAAACGCCGCTGGACTCGCCGAGGCGCGATGGTGACTGATCGCTATCAGCACATCAGGCAGCACGAGACGATGCCCGAACTG
>CAFBMR010000053.1_pt1 | contig 13446 bp, 8 predicted proteins | sample 7269021 | NCBI WGS metagenome assembly CAFBMR01 (sample SAMEA6814071, study PRJEB35770) | uncultured Actinomycetes bacterium | biome: Freshwater; feature: Freshwater reservoir; material: water | place: Czech Republic | collected 2017-05-23 | depth 30m m
AACGGCACCAAGTGGGTGTGTAAAGCGATCGCGCAACGTTCTGTGAAGCCCGGTGAGGCTATTGCTGGCGCTACTATTTCTTTCGTGGCCTCGCGGCCAGCAATTGAGGTTCCGTTCGGACGCGTACGCGCACTCGTTGATAACACCCAGAAGCAACCCTCGTATCGTGGAGTCAACTTCCGAGCGGCTCATCCTCGGCTCCCATTACGAGTAATCACGCGACTCGAGGATGGCATCACTGCCGGTGGCGACAGCCTGCTAAAGCTCCAGATTGCAGATAAGTCCACGGCATTCAAGGTTCATGGAGTCAAGGTGCTTGGCACGCTTCCAGAGGGAATCACCTCAGGTGCTATACGTGAAAACGGATGGACGTGCAAAGCGGGCGATAATGTCTCCTGCAAGTACGCCCCGGTGCTCGAGAAAAGTGCACGCACGCCCGTCGTCACCATCCCGTTGCTTGCATCAGTGGATGCTCAACCTGGTCTGCGTTCGATTCTGTGGACTGCCAGTGGCATCAGACCAAATTTTGCGACGGGTTCGGTTCGTGCTCGTCTAGCGGTGTTCCCGGGAGCAGTCCTCAAGGCTGAGGCAGTGCCGAATGTCATAGGCCAGCGCGCCGTCGGTGACCGCGCCAGTCGGGTGATTTTGCGTGCAGTTAACTCGACGCGAGGTTCGCGTGTCTGGACTCACCGTTGGGAGCAGATGTGCTTAACCCAGGATGAGCGCGATGTCCTTGAGCAATGTCGGGGCGTACGAACCGAGGCAGTCAAAGTCATGTCGCCGAACCGTGAGATTGCTTCGGTTCTCATTCCGGTGAATGTAGGAGATAAGAGCTATGTCTTCCGCGTCCGCGCTTCAGATAGCCATTCGCACTTTGACAAGTTTGTGAAGGTTCAAGCGGCTGGCGCAACCAATCGCGCTCGTGCTCACCGCCTTCCGCAGGTAGATGCACGAACTGGATTCGCCCCGACCGCCGATTTCGGTTCGACCCGTGAGCCGGTAGCGCCGACAATGGCCACCGCAAATTTGATTGCGGTGACCTCCGTGACTCCGGTTGTGGCTAATCCAACAACGCAAACGCCTGTGACCTCTACCCCCCGCAACTCCAATCTTGGTGTCAGCATTGCAGGTGGTGCGCTTCAGATTGTCCGTAATGGCGCGAAGGTGACGTTGGATACCGCGGTCTCCAATGCCAGTGGCAAAGTCACATACGCGTGGCAACAGATTGTGGGCGTCGCACCTGCCCTCAGCAGCACTTCGGTGGCCAAGCCAACCTTTACAGTCCCCAATAACACTCGCGTCATCACCTATCAGGTGACCGTGACTGATGGCAGTGGGGCAACAGCAATTGACACGGTGACGTACGCGCTCAACCCCACGGTGACGACCCAGTTCTGCTCGCTCTACAACAAGGCGGCAGCCGCGGTCAACAAGGCAGCCCAAGGAGCGGCGAAGCTCTCAACGGCTTTGAGTGACCAGATCAACGCCGTCTTCAATCAGCTCCGCATGATCAACGACGTCTGCAACTCCGATTCCGGCTTCACCTTCTCCGGTACGAACCTGTCCTTTGGCGGGTTCAAGATCTCTGGCGCGTCAGGCACCGTGAGCGCAGCGGGCATTGCGATCTCTGCTGGCTCACTGACCTCACCTGCCGGCTGGGGCCTGCCGGAGATGAACCTCTCGAACGCCGGTCTCGTGATTGCGTTTGTGGGCACGACGACAGCGGATGTGACGATGTCGGGGTCCTTCACGATGTCGAACTTTGCCTTCTTCCCATTGCCGGGCGGTTGGACTGGCAAGACCAAGGTGTCGTTCGTTGCATCGGCTGGGAACACCTCGGTTGCGATTGCGGCGAATTCATCTGATCCAGGCGGTGCGACAGCGACCTTTAGCGGCAATGTCTCCACGAATGGCTCCTTCAACGCAACTGTGACTGCGAACGACCTGATCAAGATCGGTGGGGCGGGGGTGAATGCCACCGGTTCAGTGGCGTATTCCACTACGAACGGGATTACTGGCAGTGTGACCGGCTCTCTGACGAGCACAGCGACTCTGGTGGACGGTGTAACGATTCCCACCCTAAACATCTCGTGGAAGCCGGGGGCTTCACCCGCTATTGCTGCGCGTGGCACGGTGGCCTTTGAGTATGGCTCGTCTGGCAACTCCATCAGCGTCAACGCGACGATCGCGTACACCTCAACTACCGAGTGGACCGCGACAGTGACCGGGGGTGGCACAGCGACATGGCAGCCTGTCCCCGGGCTGACCATCCAGCCGAGTGACTTCACTGGCACTTTTGCTTCCGTCAAAGGTGAATTGCAATGGGCCCTCGATGTCAATGTGAGCCAGGCGTGGTCACCGACTCCTGCTCTCACGATTTCCGGCCTCGATATTTCTCTGGCCAATTCCTGTCCAAAGGCAATCGCCGATCAGGTCACCTGCCCGACCGCAAATGTGTTCCTTAGCGTGACCGGTAATGCCACAGTAAATGCCGAGCCAGTGGACTCTTTCACCGTAGACGCACTCGCAGTTATTGGCCTCGGCGATGGCGGAGGCTTTGTCTTGTCTGCGGCCCAAGCAGGAAACTTAGATATTGGTGCTGGGCTTGCGCTCACGGATGCCAATTTGGTGGTGTCCTATCAGGCACCGCAGGCGGGCTCGGGTCCGGCTGTTTCTGCTTCAGTCCAGGGCGGCTACTCCATAGATGTCAATGGCAACATGGTCATTTCGGGTGTAGGTAACTTCAGTCATCTGCAGGCGAATGTGACCAGTGATGGATGGTCGTTCGCGGGATACACGCAGGGGATTCCCTTTGGTTCGTCTGGTGAGTATGGAGAGATGACGCAGTCGATCGTCGCCTACTCCACCTTGCCTAGCACGATTACGCCGCCAACTTCCTACGGCATTCCGCCATTGACTTATGTCGAGTGCCAGGGCAATCAACCAGCGCCCACGGGCCAGGTGTGTACCGGAACGCTGTATGTCTCTGGCACTTATGCTGCGCCAACGTGGTTCACTGACGCGGTCGATACGGACAGCATGGATGCGGTAGCCACGATCGAGATTAATCCGACTGACGGCACTTTCAACAGTCAGGTGAACTTCAACATCGGTGGTGGCGGACTGAGTCTGCCAACGGGTGGAAGCAGCGATCTGGCAATCCAGAGTCTGTACTTCAGCCTCAACGCGTCCGCGGCAAACTTGGTAGTGACAGCAGGAGGGCTGATCAACCTGGGTCTGCCGAGTGGTTATGGGGCAGCGCCGCCACAGCTGAATCTCTTTATGCAGTACGACCTCAGTAGCAACACCGTGAGCGGAGGTTTCACTGCGACCAACTGGAATGATGCGTTTGGCCTTTCTGGGTTCGATATGCAAAGTCTCACTGTCGCCTTGCAGATCAACCTCAACACGATGACTCCTGGCCTTGCCTTGTCCGCGACCGCAGATTTGCCCGAGAGCATGAACTCGGTGCTCTCGGTTCCGGATTCGGGAGTTCCCATTACCGCGTTCGTTAATCTGTCGCTAAACACTCCGTGTCTGGGTGTCAGCATCGGAACTCAAGGGGCGAATGAACCGACTGCATTGTCCATCGCAGGGGGAGTGGTGACTGCTTCCTACGTCAGCCTCTACATTGCTCCTGTCGGCTGCCAAATTGGTAATACGACTTATCAGCCGGGCTACTCACTCGATTTCGATGGCACAGTCCTTGGTGTTGGTGTTGAGGTTTCCGCGTCAATGTCGTTCACGCCTACCCTCGTCTTCCAGGCAGATATCGACATTAAGTCCTTCCAGGTCGGTCCACTGACCATGGACGAGACTACCCTGTCGATCAATGTCTCTGAAGGTGTTAGCGATTCAGTCGCCTTCTCGGGAGGCTTCTCGCTATTCGGCACAGACGTCACCGCGTCGGGCAGCATGTCGTATGTCACTGCAACCAGTACTACAACAGCGGCACTCGACATTGCCACCAACGGATTCGACATAGCTGGCTTCCAATTGCAGAATGCCGACATCTCGCTAAATGTGAAGTCCACGCCGGACGATACGAACATCTCGTTCTCGGCTACAGCAAGCATGGCCATCTTGGGCGACACGCTGGACATCAACGAAATGTCCTTTACTGTTGAAAACAACGTGATCACTCAGGTCACTGCCGATGTCTCCACCAAGTTACAGCTGGGTGGAGCAATCGAGTTCGATGGAGCGTTCTACCTCAATTACACGGCATCGCCAGCAAACTTCGAGGTCGCCGCTAATGTGAATGTGACCTCCGCGGGCTACACCCTAGGCAGTGGATCGCTCAGCATCTCTCCGTCGTGCGCAGACGTCTCGGCCACGCTTAATGTGGGGAGTTTCCTGAGTGCCTCTGTCGGCGGCTATGTGATCTATGGCGCCGATTGCACCGTCACTGACGCGATCACGGGTGTGACCCGGAGCATCAGCGGCGATTCGGGTGCCTTCTGTGTCGCGGTCGATAACGTCAGCCTCGACTTTGGGGCGTTTAACGCTTCGGGCTCGGCCAACCTGAGCAACAATGGCGACACTACGTGCGATGGCACGAGCACCGCCTCTAACACGATGGTGGGCAGTGTGTCGGCAACTCTGGTCCTTGGCGCTCAAAATTTCAACAACACTGTCAACGTCGCAGGGCAATTTAGCGGCGATGGCAACTTCTCGTTCACCGGATCCGCCGCTCTCAACATCGGTGGGTTCAACCTGCAGATGCAGGTAGCGGCTGCAAACAACGGCTCAGGCTCGAGTGTGTCGGGCAGCGCAAACTTCTCGCTCTTGGGCAATGACCTGACTTTCGCCGGATCTTGGAGCAACCAGGGTGGCGTCCCTAGCGCGACTCTCACTGCATCTGTCAACTTCAACCTTGGCGGCTGGAACCTTGGTTCCGGAAGCGTCTACCTCTACCAGACGGCTTCGAACTACGGCATGACCTTCAACATGAACCTCAATGCGGGCATCGCTCAGATGCAATCCACTTTGACGTTCAATCAGGTTGATGGCCAGGTGCTCTTCTATACCTTCGTCAGCTTCGACTTGGGCATCCCGGGTTTTGCGAGTGTGGGTGCGTCAGGCTCTTTCACCAACTGTGCGACATCTGCCTGCCAGTCACTGGGTAACTACGTCCTGACGGCTAGTGCGTCTCTAAGCTTGGGTGGCTGGACCTACTACACCCCACCGTTCTCTATTGATTTGGGTGGGCAGTTCGGGTTCTCTGTGTCGGATGGCCAGAGCAACCAGTCAACGCCGGTTGTCAATGTTCTCGGTGTCAACTGGTGGACGGCCAATGGCTGGTGGAACACCTCTTTGTCAGTCAATCAAGATGGCTTCTCTGCTTCTGCTGGTGGCGGTACCTCGATCTACAGCCAACTGGTTTCAGTGAAGTACCCCTGCGGACCTTGGTATTGGGTCTTCAAGGATTGGTGCTCCTACGGCGTGACCGACTGGGGCTCCATCGGGGCTAAGGCATCGATTAACCCTTGGGCCTTCTGCTTCCAGGTCTTCGGCAGCCCCTGGATTTGCCTGTAGGTCGCAAGGGGGCGGTGAGTCGGCGTACACTGGCGGCATAACTAAACAGGGGGGTGACAGGTTTCGACGATCAGATTCCTGCGCCCGGAGAAGCGTGTCGAGAATGTTGGGTCAACTCGTTAATGTCCCCGGCAACTAATAACTGCCAACAAAAAGCAGTCCGCGTTCGCTCTCGCTGCCTAAGCGATCGACGCCGTCAGACCGAGAAGTTCCCGACTCGGAACCTGGCGCCATCTAGGGAACTCACCAAACGCCCCGGTCACGGGGGCGCGCGGAACATCTCACAGTGACTGGGCCGCCACCGCGTAGTGCCGCACGAAGCGCGGGGGCCGAGAAGCAATAGCGCGGCTACACACGTAGAAGGCCGGAGTAGTCCTGAACGGACCCGGGTTCGATTCCCGGCACCTCCACTTTTTTCCCCGACGTCACCTTGCGTAGCGCTAACTGGCGAGTTTAGCGCTACGCAAGGTGACGTCGATGGTTTATTGGGCGCGTCTCGCGCATCCTGGGGGCTGCGCCGCGGCAGGATGCCTATGTGGGCGCCGATGAGTTGCAAGCCGAAACGTATGCAGCCCTGAGGGCGACGGTCGGTGACTTGATGGCCACCTGTGAAGACTTGGCCGCCGCGTTTAAGGAAGCCGTCGGCGACAACGAGATCCGTACGGCTGCCATCACTCACCCCAATATGACCGATCGCGCAATCGAGGCGATCTTTCTTGCTGGTGGTGAGCCTTCGAAGGCGACCCTCGCGCTGTGCGACCGACCGCGACTCCTCATGCTCTGGGCTTTGTCGCCCCGGGCAAACGTGCGCGCCCTCGTGGCATCCAACCCACACACACCGGCCGCGATCCTCGAAGAGCTTGCTGAGGACCGCGATGAATCTGTGCGGGCGGTCGCAGTACCTAATCAACCAAAGCATTGAGACTGATCGTGGGCACCACGATCCACCCTTCGCGTCTTGCCTGTTCCGATTGGCCTGCGGTGGGTTTGTGCCAATGCCCGAGTGCATGAGCGCGTGAGATGAGGGCTGCAATCACGGCGTCGAAAGCATCATCATTCTCTCGACAAGTCGACTCAAATGGACTCAACGAAAGCCATGGGGCTAGCTCGAGAAGATTGTCGACCAGGCCCGACAAGTGAGCGCTGTTCGCACCTTTGTAAGAGGACGCCCGAAGACCCCAAATTTTGAGAGCGATGGCCGGGTACGCCTCCGCGATTCGACCCTGACCTGCACGATCGACAATCTCGCCGGAGTCACGAAGCCGTGCGAGGAGTGACGAGGCGCGCATAGCGGTCAATCCAATTCGATCTGTTGACACGCTCAAGGGCCAGCGACCGAATTCTTTAGCTACTACGACATCGGTGAGGCGAAAAGCCATGTGCCGACGCGAGTCGTCCGACCCGCCAGCCTCCGCTGTTTGCGCGTTGTGCTGGTGACGGTCAACAAATGTCGTTAATGCGTCCGGCCACCCGAATGGAACGTCAATCCCGACAAAATCCGCTTCTTGGCAGGCGTTGAGAATTGCATCGTCGGTGCCATGCGTATCCAGTCCGATGACATGCGCGGCGTTCTTGCCCCAGAAAATGCGAGCGATTGCTGTCTTAGTCGGCTTTGTAGCTAAGTCAACGCCCACTGTCAGCATGCCTCAAGAATATGGGATCAAGCCCGAAAGGACCCGATGCGAGAAGCGGAAGCATCTTTGTGACCAGCCACCTCCCTCTGAAAAGAAGTGAGGTATGACGGTGCGAGACGTGCAGTCAGATCCTTTAGAACAAAGTTGGAGGTCGGGCAAGCCCAACTCAATAGTCTCTGTAGGCACAGTGTTGACTGTCTTCCATGACGTTGCCTGCGATGCCGCTTTCGGTCCTCGATTTGGCTCCCGTCTCAGCTGGATCAACCCCGCAAGAAGCGCTGGCTTCGACGATTGCTCTCGCACAACACGTTGAGGCGCTGGGGTTCACCCGCTTCTGGGTAGCAGAGCATCACAACATGCCGGGCATTGCGAGTTCGGCTCCATCAGTGCTGATTGCGGCACTAGGGGCCGCGACCTCGCGCATCCGGCTCGGCTCAGGTGGCGTCATGCTGCCCAACCATCCCCCGCTCGTGGTCGCCGAGCAGTTCGGCATGTTGGAGAACCTCTACCCAGGGCGTATCGACTTAGGTATCGGTCGCGCTCCCGGCACCGACCAGATCACGGCGCGGGCCCTGCGCCGAAGTGTCGACCAACTATCGGTTGATGACTTTCCTGATCAACTCAACGACCTGATGTGTTTCCTGCAAGGCGAATTCCCCGAGGGTCACCCGATGGCGAAGATCGCTGCGGCGCCACATCCGGCATCGATGCCGCAGATTTGGCTGCTTGGTTCGAGCGGCTACAGCGCGCAGGTTGCGGGCATCCTCGGGTTGCCATTCGGATTCGCCCATCACTTCAGTGCACGAAACACACTCCCGGCGCTGGACCTTTATCGCCGATCGTTCCAGCCTTCGGCGGTCCTAGATAAACCGTATGCCGCTATTGGCGTCCGTATGGTGATCGCCGAGAGCGATGAGCGCGCGGAGTTCCTCTCCGGATCGAGCATGCTGTCGTTCTTACGCATGGCCACCGGTCGTCTGGGCCAATTGCCCTCACCCGAAGAGGCAGCGGCCCACCCGTGGACGCGCCAGGAACTCGAGTTCGTCGCCGATCGCCTAGACGGCCAGGTGATCGGCAGCCCGGAGACCGTGGAACGCAAGCTCGCTGAGCTGCTTGAGCAGACTCAGGTCGATGAACTCATGATTACCACCGCACTTCACGACCCGGTTGAGCGCACGACGACGTTAACTCGAGTCAGTGAGATGTTCGCAAAGAGTTGAAGTTACCTCGGCGGGTGGCGCACCATCCCAAAGATCAGAAACAAGTCTGTGGATGGGGCTCCCAGACCTCAGACTTCTACGAGCGAGTGAGCGGCGTGAAGTGGGTGACTTCGGGGAGTGAGTCGAAGTAGGGCGACAGAATTCGGCGCCACTCTACGAAGAGCTCTGATTCGCGGAAGCCCACCGTGTGGTCCTCGAGGGTGTCCCACTCGACGAGCAGCAGGTACTGCTCAGGAGTCTCGATGCACCGCGACAGGTTGAGGCTCCCGAAGCCCTGAGACGTGGCGATCACGAGGCGAGCCTGCTCAAAGGCGGCCTCGAAGTCAGCTTCGCTGCCGGCACGGATAGTGAAGAGGGCGTGCTCAACGATCATGCGGAAAACGTACCGCACGTGCGAATTGAAGAGTGCTGACGCCGGCGTGGGTAACTAAACGGCGGGTTTCACGTCAAGTACTACCTCGAACTCAAGCAAGTTCGCGCCCTGGGACACCGGCTTGCCGGGTTGGCCTGCATGGGCTGCGCGCGCATCCCCATCACGCCATGCGGCGAAAGATTCCTCGTCGACCCAGTGGGTGACCACGAAATAGCGATCTTCGCCCGCGACGGGCCGCAGGAGTTGGAAGCCGAGGAATCCGGGTGCGCCATCGACCGAATTCGCGCGCGCGGCAAATCGGCTTTCGAGTTCGGGGCCGGCTCCGGCGGGGACATTGATCGCATTGATCTTTACGACACTCATGGGTGCAGCGTACTTCGACGCGAAGACGCTAGTCTGCTGCGCAACACAAAGGAGCCCTCATGAATATCGCCCTCTGGATCGCTGCCGGACTTCTTGGCGTCGTCACACTCGTCTCGGGTGCGATCAAGATCTTCAGTTCGCGCGAGCAACTCGAGAAGAACATGGACTGGGTGAAGGACTCCAAGATGGGCTTCGTACGCCTAGTCGCCCTGCTGGAGATCCTCGGCGCGATCGGCGTCATCCTGCCGGGTGCGATCGGTGTTTCGCCGGCACTTGTGCCCTGGGCAGCGATGGGTCTTGCTCTGATCATGGCGGGCGCGATCGTGTTGCACATTCAGCGTGGGGAGGGACTCAAGGCCACTGTCCCGGCGATCGTGCTTCTTGCGCTCGCAGTGTTCGTCGCGTGGGGCCGCTTCGGTGCGTACGCCTTCGCTTCGTGAGCTGGACTACTTAACGGTGATCGTCTTAGTCTGATTGAGCGCCCAGTACTGGTAGGTCTCTGGGGCGGTGATCCGCAGGGAGCAGGTGCCTGCCTTCTTGTCGCCGGTGAGTGTGAAGAAGGTCTTGCGGTTTTGCTTCGCCGGCGCCGAGATCGTGCACACGCTGCCCTTGAGCACTCGAATGCTGACAGGGCTACCTTCCTTGGTCACCGAGGCAATCTGAATCCGCGCATCAGTGTCTAACCTCTTCGCAATGGCAAGGTTCGTCGGCGCAAACCAGAGCTTGCGCACCGGGCGAATTGAAGCGCCGTCAAAGTTATAGGAGGAGCCAAATCCCACACTCGGATCGTCCTGAAGGTTTCTTGAGAAAAGTCCGGTAATCCACAAGTTACCGTTGGTGACATCGTACGAAGTCACCGTGGAGCTGAAGTAGCCGCCACTCGAGAGACCATTCGCTGCCACTGATGCAGCTGTCTTTGCTAGAACCTTGTACATGGCCCACAACTCCATATAGGAAGGGATATACCAGCCCAGCGACGAGGGGACGCCAGAGTCAGCAACGACGTTACTGAACGCATCCGTAGGCACATTCTGCGCTTGCAATATCTCGGTGTTCGTATTTCCGGAACCGATTCGCCAATCCAGATCACCATCCGCTATCTCAGGGTAGTGGGGTGCAATCACTACGGGGTCCTGAGCTGTTTCTGCCCACTGGGCCGGAGCGGCCTGTAGGTACTTCCATCGACCAGGCGCTTTAGGGATCACTCCACCACTTACGTAGTCAAATGCGGACAGGTCCGCGACGTTTACTATGACGAAAGAAGTGGGCGATGACACTGTGTCTACGAAGACGCCAGTGACATTCAGGGCGGCTGGTGTTACGCCTGAGATGGAGATCTTGTCATTCGACTGTAATCCATGTGGGGTGGCTGTAGTCACGAAGAGCGCTCCCGGCGTCCTTGAGTCGATGTCAGTAATGCGAAGGCTCTGATTGACCGCGATAATCTTGCCGCCACCGGGGCCGACATCGCCGATGCTGCACCGCCCACCCTGGGCGCACGTGGGTGCCACTCGAGGGGTGGGTGCGGCAGACGCTGTCGCCACACTTGGGGCGAGAGCGGCTCCGAGGGCCAGTGCTGCGAGGCAGGCGAGTAGGCGATTTCTCATGGGTGCGGCACGGTTCATGACATGGAGGGTAACTGCAGTTCGCCCCTGATGTCCTGTTTTCTGCCATGGGGACAGCCTCGACATGGGGGTATTCGTCGCGTGGGGCCGCTTCGGTGCGTACGCCTTCGTGTCCTGAGCGCGACTACCTAACGGTGATCGTCTTACTCTGATCGAGGGCCCAGTACTGGTAGGTCTCTGGGGCGGTGATCCGCAGGGTGCAGGTGCCTGCCTTCTTGCCGCCGGTGAGTGTGAAGAAGGTCTTGCGGTTTTTCTTCGCTGGCGCCGCAACCGTGCACACGCTGCCCTTGAGCACTCGAATGCTCACGGGAGTGCCTTCATCGGTCACCGAGGGGATCTGTACCTTCTCGCCGATACCAAGCGTCTTAGCGACGGCCACATTGGTCTGTGCGGTGTGTAGCCACAGTTTGCGCACCGGGCGGAGATGTCCACCATCCAGACCGAAAACGCCGCCGAGTGACGCATTTGGATTATCTGTTCGGTTCAATGAGAAATTTGCAGTGATCCAAAGGTGGCCATAATCCACGGTGTAGTAGCCAGCCGAGGAGGAAAGGTAGTCTGATGAAAATCCTGCAGTGGCTGCGCTAGGGGCGTCCTTTGCGAATTCTTTGAACATTGCCCAGATCTCCATCTGAGAGGGCACGTACCAAGCCGCGCCAAAGCCGGTGAGAACCTGAAATGGATCAGGCTGACCGATGTTCTGTACCTGTCGCCTGAGAAATCTGGTGTTCGCATCGCCTGACCCGACACGCCAGTCAAGCAAATTTGACGACATGTCGGCAAGGATCGGGGTAGTGCCAATGGGATCAGTATCGGACCCGGACCAGCCGCGTGGTGCGGCCTGAAGGTAGTTCCACCCGCCGGGAGCCGCCGGGATGACTCCACCACTTAAATACGTGTCGCCTCTCCGATCGAGCTGAGTCTGAACGCGAAAAACGGTCTCAGAGGTGGCTTCAGTGACATTTCCCGACACGATATTTAGCTGCGCAGGAACTACCCCGCTGATAGAAATGCGGTCGCCAGTGACAAGGTTATGTGCGGCAGATGTGGTGATCGTGAGGTAGTTCTCCAATGAGGAATCGATGTTGGAGATCCGAATTTCACGATTGACGTAGATGATCTTGCCGCCACCTGGACCGACATCTCCGACGATGCATCGACCACCCTCCGCACAAGTGGGAGCCACGCGAGGCGTGGGTGCAGCAGACGCTTACGCCACACTGGGGGCGAGAGCGGCCGCCAGGGCCAGGGCGGCTACGCCAGCGAGCAGACGGGTGGTTGTGCGTGCGAGGAGGGCCATGTGGAGAAGGATAATCGTACGTTCGCCCGGAAGTCAGGTTTTCAGGCTGCCGCGGCCTTGTGGCGCTCAACTTTCGCGTGATCAGCGTTTCGGAACGAGTGCAGTGACGCGTAGTGGCCGTCCTGTGCCGTAGGTGCTCAGCGGGGTTACTGAGATCGTGTATCGCTGGCCGATGGTAAGTCCAGCGATGGTTACTCGAGTAGCCGTGACAAGTTTGGCCTTATTGGGGAGCGTTCCCGACACGGACCAGTTGATGCGGTAGCCATTCGGCTTTGCGCCACGTGCAGGAGTATTCCAGGTGACCACGATCTGACCCTTGCCGTTTTTGGCAACCGTGGCGATGCATGTGAGTCCCTGAACCGCGCTCGGCGGTGCCTGAGGGGTTGCCGTAGCAATTGCTGACCACGCTCCCGTAGAGCCAGAGCGAACTGAGAATGAGTAAGTCCTGCCATTCTTGAGACGCGACCACGTGTAGGTAGTTGCTTCCGAACCAATGTTGCGCGCTCGACTCCACCTCGTGGTGCCCGTGCGGTAGCGGACCTGGTAGGCGACTGGGTAATCTGGCGCCTCCCAGGTGAGTATCACATGTGCATTGCCGGCTGCTGCCGACAGGTGACGGGGCGGGCCCTGAGGCATCGGATATTGGATAGTTATTTGCGCGGAACCTGAGGGCATGCCCCCCGCGCGGGCAAACACGAAGGTGTCAGCCTCGATTTGCATGGAGCCGGCGCCTCCTCCGCCACCTCCCGACCCAGCGATAGTTGTGCCGCCTGAGCCCGCACCCCAGCAGCCGTCGCTGCCGCCTCCTCCAGGAACTGCACCCGCGAGGGGCTCTCCGCCTTCACCTATGTAGCCGTCGTTGCCAGCTGGCGCACCATGTGCCCCACCGGTGTAGTTGCCGGTCTGCCCACCGCCGCCAGGGCTGGCGCCTTGACCCGCTTCGCCTGCTCCTCCCATAACGATCGCGTTGTTTGGATCCCCGTCCCACACTGGGGCATCTCCACCCTTGCCACCGGCGACCGCACTGTCAGAGCAGCCCGCACCACCACCGCCCGGGATCCAACCTCTGTAACCATTTGTCGTGCGGGATCCGTCGGACACGTACAACGCCATACCCCCTGCCGCAGCGGCCGGATCCCCGTCTGGGCACGACACTTCTGTAGACGGATTTCCGACGGTGAGACCAAGCTCCTCGCCTGCAGCCATAGGGATTGTGACCATCATGGTTACGCCCTTGCCGCCAGCAACTTGGACAGTTCCGTTATCGGTGCCTTCTCCATCTCCGGTCTTAATGGTCAGCCAAAGGCGAGTGACACCTGCAGGTGTCACGAAAAGCTCGCCTTCGGTGTGAGACGCATCTGCGACCACGATTGTGCACATGCCGTCAGCGACA
>CAFBMR010000054.1_pt1 | contig 13416 bp, 10 predicted proteins | sample 7269021 | NCBI WGS metagenome assembly CAFBMR01 (sample SAMEA6814071, study PRJEB35770) | uncultured Actinomycetes bacterium | biome: Freshwater; feature: Freshwater reservoir; material: water | place: Czech Republic | collected 2017-05-23 | depth 30m m
GAACGTCTTCGGGTCAAGGTCACACGCAGCGGCCGTCAACTCCGCCTCGATCTGGGATAGCCCGGCCGAGCAGCGCGGGAAACGAGTGTGTGCTTCCACCAACGCTGCGACATGTGCGCGTGACACCGAACCTTCACGCCACGCGGCACCCATCACGGGCACTGCACCGAGCCAGTCACCTGCCTCGAATGTGCGCTTCACGCCAGCGAAAGACTCATTCGTGCGCGCCCGCAACCATGCAGATGCCGTGCGGAACCCAGCCTCGGCAAACGTGTTGCCACCCGCCACGCGAGCCGCCACATCGCCTTTGAGCGCGTCCAGACGACGAGTTAGATCAACCATGGCCAGCAGTGTTTCTGCGATTTCATCATCAGCAGCCCACGCCAGATCATCACCACTCACCGAAGCGGCCATTCGCTGCACGGCGCTTTCGAGAGCTACACGTGATGCCGTCAGACTCGATCGCAGACCGGCGACCTCAGCCGCGACAGCATCATCTGCTGCCCAACTGCGCGTAACGGTGATGGTCATGAAACTCCAGACGAGTGGGATGGACACTGCACATCACGCCGCCGACGCACCCGCAAAAACCTTGCGGCCCCGACTCCACTCACCCGACGCCCTGAGGGCCAGGTGCCTCTCGACTCTTACTACCCAGCCCAACGGCTGTGGCCAATCGAGAAGCTCATTTAGTACTCGAAGAATAATAGCACATACGTACTAGAGTCAAGTACTTGTGCAAACTTTTTTGATGATTTTTTTGGCCGACAGAGCACGAATCGTTGTTCCGGAATAGCTCCTCCAGGGACTTGGGCCTGCCGGACTAAATCCTTACAGGATTTAGTCCTTCGGCCTTTACGTCCCTTCCGGACTATTCCGGCCCACGAGCGAATCGAGCAGCACCATAACTATTCCGGCACAAGGTTGGCTCTCAGCCCTTGCCGTTGAGCACTGATCGGGCCTTGATCTCGTCCGCCAGCCACACCATCACGCGCGGCCCATCGAGGGTCTGGGCGAGAGTTGCGCGAATGCCAGCGCTCTCGAGTGTGCGCCGCTGGAGCTCGCCCTCGACGTAGGAACCTGGCTTTGAGACCACGACGAGCATGCCGTAGTCGCTCTCGGGGCCCGGTTGAGCCGGAGCGGCTACGACCGAGGTACGTCGGCCAAAGGCCCAGCGCAGGATCAACACGAGAATGCCGATAGCCACGATCGCGACCAGAGGCCCGACCATGAACGACGCGGAGTTGGACATTGACACAGGCATAGCGTGCAGCATCTGGGTGACTCCCGCATCCGGTGGTGTTCCTTCTCTCTCGTGACTGCTCGGCCGTCTCCGGCATGGCGCACGTCTCGCTCAGTACCAATTCGACATATTCCCCTATGGCGATGCCTTAATGAGTTACCTCTTTATGAGTTCGGTACGTAAGCAACTTATTCATGTCGAAAGGTGCTACGTTCAAAAAGTATGTAAGGACCATTTTAACTCGCGAATAATTGAACAACGGGGGAGCAATGAATCGTAAGAAGATTCTTGGATGGCTGGGAGTTGTGTCCATCGGACTAGCGACCATCGCTGTTGGGCCAGCACAGGCGGTGTTGAACGATTGTGGATCGAATGCTGCATGTATGTGGAAGGACACCTATTTCACCGCAAAGCGGCATGTCATCGGCAATGCTGCGACCTGGCAGAACTTCACTGATTTTGCTTTCAACGATTTGGCGAGTAGCTGGGCAAATAGAAGCAGCGCGCGCGATGCTGAGTGGTATTACGACGTTAACCTGCAAGGTGACTCGGGCTGCATGACCGCCACGCACAATGTGGACATTATGGGTTGGCGCGATAACGATGAGGCCTCGTCGGCAATTATCTACGCCGGACTATACGTCTGCTAGGGACGTTCCGTGCTCGCATTGCTTGGTGCGCGCATCCGTTGGCGACGGCGCCCGGGATTGATTGTGACTGCTATCGCGTTGGCGATGCCGACAGCAGTGTCTGCTCTTGCCTTCACAGCCGACGTCGTGTCGCGACCGAGTGGCGAGCAGTATGCCTCGGCGGTGATGGGAGCCTATGCGGGCGAAGCGATTCTGGTGCGAGGAAATCCGGGGACGCCTGCGGAAGTCCTCGCGGAACGGAGCGCGCGCAACTTCGAAGTGATGGCGAAGGATCCAGGGGCAGTTCCCATTTTTGTCATCCGAGCGACAGACGTCAGAACTCCTGTGGGCACCGAGCAAATGGGAGTATTTGCCCGGCCCTGGACTCCCGAGGTTCTCTATGGAGACTGGCTAACGCTCAATCAAGGTCGCTTCCCTCAGGTGAGTGGCGAGGTAGCTCTATCTGAGTCGGCGGCAGTTGCCGCTTCGGCGGCTCTAGGTGATTCGGTCACCGTGTTGGGGCGCACCCTTCGCATTGTCGGGATTGCAAGCCGGACCCAGGATCTGCAATCCGAGGACCTATTTGCGCTTCCTGTGGACTTGTCCCAATCGGGCGATTGGCTGCTCGAGCCCCGGTGGCTGCTATCGAACGCAGATGTTCAACTCGGGCCTGAATTTGTCACCCGAACACGAGCGGATGTTCTCTCGAGCGGATCCAGCCTCGCAGTGCGTCTCCCCGCGCCCCTAGTAATCGGATCCTTGGGTCTGTTGGCCTTGGTTGTGATGCTGGCTCGTGTTCTCGATCGAGATGGCGAGGAGCGGTTGCGTGTTCGCCTCGAAAGTCTGGGAATGAATCGTCTGCAGCAGGGTGCGACTGAGCTCAGTGGTCTCGCGATGGTAGTTGTCTGTGCGGGCTTCATCATTGTTCCGACGGTTATCGCGGGCATGTGGGGGATTCGTCAACGCGTGTGGAGCGCTGGTGAGCGTGTTCCACCTCCATTGGAGATCCCATGGGTACTTATGGGACTCATTGCGGGCGTTTCCCTTGTGGTTTTGGTGCTTGCGTCGCTACTTCGTCGACGGCCGCGTGTGGTGACTTCCGCACCTCCCGCGAATGCGGATTCGGCCTCGCGCGCTTTGGTGAAATCTTCCCTAACTTTCGACCGAAGGCGGCTGAGTTGGTGGGGGCGGGTAGCGATCATTCTGGGAAGTCTCCTGGTATGCGCGAGTCTGACAATGGCAACTGCCCTTGAAACTTTGCAGTCGGCTAATTCGATGCCGACGCTCCTCCCCGGCCAGATCAGGGTTGCGGCTGCCGGCCCAGCAACTGCACCGACTATTGCACCGGAGTTCCCGGACTCGATGCTGGCGGATCTGCGCGATGCGTTGGGTGTGGATGTGCAGCGCCTCCAGAGGCTGCGGCTCCCTGGCGATGTCCGATTTGGGGCAAATCTGGTCGCGCGTACGAAATCGGAGTCGGGAGGAATCAGTTTTGTGGAAAACGCAACTGACTTTGAGTGGATGATGGGACGCAGCATCTCTGTCGATGAACAGCGGGCATTAGATGAAGGGAAGCTTCTCGTCTCGGAGCCTGATCGGATAAACCTCGGCGATGCGAAATCGGTCAACGTGCTGGAAGCGGTGGGGGTTGGCAACAAGTATCAACGAGTGATTGCCGGCGTCCCTGTTGTGACTATTGATCCTCCAGTCGGGGTTAGTCCAAGTTCCACCTTCATCGCAGGGTGGGGTTTCGTAGATTCTGTTGCCTCTCAGGGAGTAGACGTGCGGGCCTTCACCGATGCGATCGTCACGGCGCCAGGTGGGGACGATTCGGATGCTGCGATGCGCGCTGTTGTAAAGATCGCAGAGGACTATGGGTTTCCGGCGGCAGCGGTGCGCAAGCGCCCGATCGCATCTGACGCAGTCGGGCAAGGCGCGCGCATCCTCATTTCACTTTTGGCGGCGTTCAGCGTATGTGCTGCGGTACTGATGAGCGCGAGTCTCGCTGTCGCTGGGGCACGGCGAGATCATGGGCTGACACGACTCGGGGCCACGTGGGGCAAGCGCCTCCGCCTTGCTGTCGGAAACCCTCTCCGAATCCAGGGACTTCGGATTCTCATCGGCTCGCTGGCGGGAGTCTTGCTGGCTACTGCCATCGCACCGGTGATCTCATTGAAAGCCGGGATCATCGTCATGCCCTCTGCAACGGTCTTCGTCGCGGGCATGCTAATTGTCGCGATGTCGTCTTGCTGGTTCTGGCTGATTATGGCAAGGAGGAATCGTGGGTGACCCGAACAAGGTGGAATTGGTGAATGTTGCCATTGCTGCCATCACAACGAGGGGTTTGGGTCGGATCTTTGGTTCGCCGCACGGTGACATCGTGGCCCTTGCTGACCTTGACCTTGAAGTATTCCCAGGCGAAGTTGTCGTCCTGATGGGACGCTCTGGAACGGGCAAGACAACGGCCCTCAACATTCTCTGTGGACTCGACACGCCAACCGCAGGAGAAGCCGTAACCCTGGGCGTGAGCGTGATTCCCTCGCACCGAAAGGATCTTGCAGCACTGCGAAGGTTTCGAGTCGGTCGCGTTTTCCAGGATAGCGACCTGCTGGATGAGTTAGACGCCCTTGACAACGTCGCATTGGCAGTCGAGCTTCGTACCGGTGCCAGCGGCGCCCGTGCTCGAGAGATCGCTCGCTCAGTCATTGAAGAACTCGGCATCGGCGATCGGGCCCACTCGCGCCCTATCGAGTTATCGGGAGGAGAGAAGCAGCGCGTGGCTATCGCACGCGCCATGGCATCCGGCGTCGATGTCATTCTCGCAGACGAGCCGACAGGCAGCCTCGATGAGGGCAACGCCATCGTTGTTGCGGAAGCCTTGCGTCGGGCCGCCGAGCGTGGTGCGGCAGTGCTCGTTGCGACCCATGACTCAGTCATAGCCGAGCGGGCTGATCGAATCGTGCGTACGGACACGCGCTAGCGGGGCGCTCTCAGGGGCGCTTACGGGGCGAGCCATGGGGCTAACGCTCGTTCACGGAAATGGCGTACCCTCAGAGGCTATGACGAAGGATCGCCCGTGGCTGATGCGCACCTATGCCGGCCACTCCTCGCCCGCTGAGTCCAACGCGCTCTATCGCCGCAACCTGGCCAAGGGCCAGACGGGCCTGTCCATCGCCTTCGACTTACCTACACAGACCGGCTACGACCCCGACAGCGTGATGGCACGTGGCGAAGTGGGCAAGGTGGGCGTGCCCGTCACGCACATCGGCGATATGCGTCGGCTGTTTGACGGCATCCCACTTGATGAGATGAACACGTCGATGACGATCAACGCCACCGCAATGTGGCTGCTCGCTCTGTATGTCACTGCCGCAGAAGAGCAGGGAGCCGATGTCAGTGCGCTCCAGGGCACGACGCAGAACGACATCATCAAGGAATACCTCTCGCGTGGCACCTATGTGTTCCCACCCGGGCCCTCGCTGCGGTTGATCACCGACATGATCTCTTACACCGTCAACAACATTCCTAAGTGGAATCCGATCAACATCTGCAGCTATCACTTGCAGGAAGCCGGTGCGACGCCAGTGCAGGAGATCGCCTACGCCATCTGCACGGCGATTGCGGTGTTGGATTCTGTGCGTGACTCCGGACAGGTGCCCGCCGAGCGCTTCGGCGAGGTCGTGGGCCGCATCTCATTCTTTGTCAATGCCGGCGTGCGTTTCGTCGAAGAGATGTGCAAGATGCGCGCATTCGTCGAGTTGTGGGACGACCTAACGCGTGAGCGCTACGGAGTCACTGACGCGGCTCAGCGCCGGTTCCGTTATGGAGTGCAAGTTAATTCACTTGGGCTCACTGAAGCGCAGCCAGAAAACAATGTGCAGCGCATCGTTCTGGAGATGCTCGCCGTCACGCTCTCTAAGGACGCGCGTGCTCGCGCCGTGCAGTTGCCCGCCTGGAACGAGGCCATGGGCCTCCCGCGCCCGTGGGATCAGCAGTGGTCCCTGCGCATGCAACAGGTGCTGGCGTATGAGAGCGACCTGCTCGAATACGACGACATCTTCGCTGGCTCGCACGTGATCGAGGCGAAGGTCAACGAACTGGTTGTCGAATCACGAGCGGAAATTCAGCGCGTGCTTGACATGGGTGGTGCTGTCGCCGCGGTCGAGAGTGGCTACATGAAGGGCCAGATGGTGGGCTCGCACGCCGAGCGTCGCGCCCGCGTCGAAGCCGGCGATCTCGTTATCGTCGGCGTTAATGCTTTCACTACAACTGAGCCCAATCCACTGCTGGCCGACATCGACAATGCAATTCAGACCGTCGACCCCGAGGTCGAGGCGATCGCGATCGCAGATCTGCAGGTGTGGCGCAATGGGCGAGACTCAGCGCGCGTCGATGCTGCGATTTCGCAGTTGCGAGTCGATGCTTCAAGTGACGTTAACTTGATCGCTGCCACGCTTGAATGCGCGCGCGCCGGGGTGACCACGGGGGAGTGGTCAGAGATTCTTCGTGAAGTATTTGGCGAATACCGTGCACCTACTGGCGTCTCAGGTGTGATCGCCACCGCGGAGCCGTCCGAATCTTTGCGTGCAGTGCGTGAGTCAGTCCGCGCGACGGGCGAGGAACTCGGCCGTAATCTGCGCTTCCTAGTCGGCAAACCCGGTCTCGATGGTCACTCCAACGGTGCAGAGCAAATCGCTGTCCGTGCCCGTGATGCAGGTTTTGAGGTCATCTACCAAGGCATTCGACTCACGCCCGAGCAAATTGTGGCGGCCGCTGTCGCCGAAGACGTACATGTTGTCGGTATTTCGATCCTGTCGGGTTCGCACCTCGAACTAGTCCCCGCCATCATCGATGGCCTGCATGCTGCGGGTCTCTCAGATGTGCCTGTGGTCGTCGGCGGCATCATTCCTGACATCGATGCAGAGACATTGATGGCCCGTGGCGTTGCAGCAGTCTTCACTCCAAAGGACTACGACGCGACTGCAGTGATGGCCAAGGTGCTCAACGTCGTGCGCGTCGCCAATGGCCTAGCGCCGCTGTAGCCTGCCTGATCATGCGCATCGTTGTCGCCCGTTGCTCGGTGGACTATGCCGGTCGACTCACGGCGCACTTGCCCGAGGCCGTACGTGTGTTGATGGTGAAGGCCGATGGCTCGGTCTTGGTCCACGCTGACGGCGGCTCCTATAAGCCGCTCAACTGGATGAGTCCGCCGTGCACGTTGCGCGAGTCGCTTGATGATGAGCTTCAGATCTGGACCGTGACGAATAAGGCTGGCGAGACCCTCACTATCCGGCTCCTCGAAATCCACCACGACTCCGCGCACGATCTTGGTATCGACCCGGGCTTAGTCAAGGACGGCGTCGAGGCTCATTTGCAAGAACTCCTTGCCCTGCACGTGCTCACACTGGGTGAGGGCTGGACGCTGGTGCGTCGGGAGTTCCAGACTCCGATCGGCCCAGTTGATTTGCTGTGCCGTGACAGTGATGGCGCGCATGTGGCCGTAGAGATCAAACGTCGAGGTGAGATCGATGGTGTCGAGCAACTCACGCGTTATCTCGAACTCATGAATCGCGATCCACTCATCGCTCCTGTGACTGGAGTCTTTGCAGCACAGGAGATCAAGCCGCAGGCAAGAGTGCTTGCAGAAGACCGTGGTATCCGATGTCTAGTGCTCGACTACGACGCGCTTCGCGGCACGGAAGATCCGAGCCTGCGACTCTTCTAGCGAGTCGCCTCAGAGGCCGTATCGCGTCAGCGATGCCATGGGCGTGGCCCATGGATTGTCTTCATCGCTTTGGCCAGTAGCTCTGTGGTGCCTGGCTTGCGCTCGAATGAGACGAGCCTGATCGGCAAAGCGAAGCGCTCGCGTACGACACTCTTGGCTCGGGTGAAGGCCCGCAAACCATCAGCGCCATGGATGCGGCCGACTCCGGAATCGCCAACTCCACCCCAAGGGAGTGCCGGAACGCCTGCGTACATCACCCACGAGTTGATGCTGACCATGCCCACACGTAGGCGACGAGCCGCCGCTTCACACTTGGCCCGGTCGCGTCCGAAGATGGAAGCGGCAAGCCCGTAAGGGGTCGCGTTGGCTCGATCGACAGCTTCATCGAGGGACCGCACTTTATTGACCGCAACCATGGGACCGAAAGTCTCATCGGTCATCGCGGTGGAAGTTTCTGGGACGTCTGCCAGGACGATGGGCATGATCACACGCGCATCCGCAGAATCGACGCCACCCACTACGGCGACTGCGCCGCGCGAGAGCGCATCTGTGACCTGACTGCGAACAATGTCGACTTGTTTCGGCATGGTCATCGGGCCGTACGAAGAATCCGTGGATGTCCCGGGGTGTAGTTCACGAGTCTTCGCAGCGAGAAGCGTGATGAACTCGTCGTAGACATCTTCGTGTACGTAGACGCGTTCCACAGCGACACATGTTTGACCCGCGTTAGAGAAAGCGCCGAATGCGACTGCATCAACCGTCTTGGCCAAGTCGGCATCTGCGTCGATGAGCACGGCATCCTTGCCCCCGGCTTCGATCACGACCGGAGTCATCGTCGCGGCGCACGCGGCCATCACTTTGCGGGCCACTGCGGTCGAGCCGGTGAAGGCGACCGCACCAAGTCCAGCCGAACACAGCAGCGCCCCTGTCGATCCATCGCCCGTCAGAAGTTGCAATACCGGCTGCTCGGGAACCACCTCAGCAAATGCCTCAACCAGCCACGCACCGACTGCCGGAGTCCATTCGGAGGGCTTAAAGATCACTGCGTTGCCCGCTGCGAGCGCATAACCGATGGATCCCAGCGGCGTGAAGACTGGGTAATTCCATGGCCCGATGACTCCGACGACCCCGACAGGTTCGTAGGCGAGCGTGGCCTTGAAATTGAGAGTGAGCAGGCTTGGCCGCACGCTGCGCTCACCCAAGATTCGGCGCGAATTCCGGGTTGCCCAGTCGATGTGCTCGAGGGTCAGGAGTACCTCCATGAGGGCATCCTCGACGGGCTTGCCGCCTTCACGATGCATGAGTTCGGCGAGTTCCTCCGAACGCATCGCCAAGACGCCTTTGAAGGCCATGAGACGTGCCCGACGACCGTTCCAGCCGAGGTCAGCCCACCAGCGAGCCGCGATCTGGGCCCGGTCAACGGCTGCCCGCACCTCGGCCGCGTCAGAAATCGGAAACTCCCCGACCGGCTCGCCGGTGAGGGGAGATGTGGATGCGAACATGGCGGACGTCATATTGGCGAGGGTACGCCTGCATGACAGACTGCGCACCGAAGATACTTGAGGTTCGGGGCATGCTCGCTGCAGCTCCAGGGCCGAAACACGAGGAGTAGCCATGTCCATTAAGCAGGTGGGGGTCATCGGGCTAGGCACCATGGGTGCCGGCGTGGCCGAGGTATGCGCTCGGAATGGCTATGAAGTCATCGCCGTTGAGGTGACTCTCGAGGCACTCCAGCGCGGTCGTGCCACGGTAGAGCATTCAAGTGCCCGTGCGCTTGAGCGTGGCAAAGTCACCGAAGCCGAGCGATCTGATCTGCTCGCCCGCATCAGTTATTCCCTCGATGTGGAAGACCTGCGCGGCGTTGACTTGGTTGTCGAGGCCGTCCCAGAGAACCTCGACCTGAAGCGCTCGGTCTTTGCGACCCTCGACAAGGTGACGCGCCCTGACGCGATTCTCGCCACCAATACCTCTGCGCTTTCCGTCACCGAGATTTCGGTGAGCACGTCCCGCCCCGCGCGCGTTGTCGGGATCCACTTCTTCAACCCAGCGCCAATTCAGGGATTCTGTGAGGTCGTACGCACAGTTGTCTCCGATGATGCCGTCATCGCGGAGGCATGTGAGTTTGCTGAGTCGCTGGGCAAGCATCCGGTCGTCGTCGAGGATCGGGCTGGATTCATTGCTAACGCGCTGCTCTTCGGCTACCTCAACCACGCAGTCACCATGTACGAGCAGCGCTATGCAACGCGTGAAGATATTGATGCTGCGATGCGTTTTGGCTGCGGCTTGCCGCAAGGGCCACTCGCGGTGCTTGATCTCATCGGCTTGGACACTGCATACGAAATCCTTGAGACGATGTACCGGCAAGATCGTGATCGGCTGCATGCGCCGAGTCCGTTGCTCAAGCAGATGGTCACGGCCGGTTTCAAGGGCCGCAAGTCCGGTCGCGGCTTCTACACCTACGAAGCGCCGCACTCGCCGGTCGTCGTTCCTGACTCCTTAACGCCGGGTGCTGGTGGCAGCGTGACTGCGGCCCCGCGACCGGTGCAGAAGGTCGGCGTCGTAGGCACGGGCACCATGGCCTCCGGGATGGTCGAAGTTTTCGCCCTCAATGGATTCGATGTTGTTGTCGTCGGTCGCGGGGAGGACCGGCTCGAAAAGAGCAAGGCGGCGATGTCCAAGTCTTTGGAAAAGGCCGTTCAGCGCGGCAAGCTTGACGAGGCTGGACGCGAAGCGGCACTCGCTCGTGTCACCGGCACGACGTCCTTGGACAACCTTGCTGATGTTGATCTCGTTGTTGAAGCGCTCGTCGAGGATCTGCAAATCAAGATCGCGCTCTTCGAGAATCTCGACGAAATTTGCAAGCCTGGAGCAATTCTTGCGACAACGACGTCGAGCCTTCCCGTCGTGGCGCTCGCTGCTGCGACCAAGCGCCCGCAGGACGTAGTGGGTTTACACTTCTTCAATCCCGCGCAGATCATGCGACTCGTGGAGATTGTCAGCACCGTGTCCACAGCGCAGGATGTCGTGGCGACTGCGCTCGACGTATGCAAACGGACGAAGAAGCATGCGGTGCTCTGCGGCGACCGCGCCGGCTTCATTGTCAACGCCTTGTTGTTCCCTTACCTTAATGATGCTGTGCGCATGCTTGAAGCTAACTATGCGAGTGCCGACGACATTGACCTAGCAATGAAAAAGGGCTGTGGCTATCCCATGGGCCCATTCGAGTTGTTGGATGTTGTGGGTCTTGATGTGTCACTGGCAATTCAGAAGGTGTTGTTCGAGGAGTTCCGCGAGCCAGGGTTTGCTCCTGCTCGTCGGTTGGAAAACCTGGTGATGGCTGGCTACCTCGGTCGCAAGGCTGGTCACGGGTTCCGGACCTACGCGTAGCCGTGGGCCGACACAACCGTCGCCGGGATGAAGATCGCGCCGAGATGCGCACTCCTGGCGGATGGCTGCCCAGTGAGGTGCAGGAACTTCCCGATGGCGATTGGGTCGTCCGCCGTGTGACTGGCGCGGCGGCGACCAAGGCGTATCGCTGCCCTGGTTGCGATCAGGAGATCCGTCCGGCCACGCCGCACACTGTCGCATGGCCTGATGGTGGTGCATCGGCATCAGAGGATCGTCGGCATTGGCATTCGCCATGCTGGGAGAAGCGCACGCATCGTCGGCCGAAGAAGTAAAGGGAGCCGTGGCTGAGATCTCAGCTGGGAGCATTCTCCCGGCACATCGCGAAGACCTCGAACTTCTTACCGACGACGGACTGCGTCTCGTGGGCGAACTTGCGACTCCCATCGACGGTGTGCCGGTGGCAACGATCATCTGTGTGCATCCGTTGACGACTCACGGCGGCATGATGGACAGTCACGTCCTGCGCAAGATGGCGTGGCGGTTGCCCGCCCTCGCAGGAATTGCAGTGCTCCGATTCAACATGCGCGGTGCGGTGAGTGCGCTAGGAACGAGCGACGGCGCTTACGACGAAGGTCGTGGAGAAGGGTTCGACCTTGCGGCTGCGCTTGCTGAAGTCCAGAGACGAGAGCTCCCGGATCCGTGGATCGTCGGATGGTCCTTTGGCACGGCAGTTACTTTGCGCCACGGCAATGTGGATCCGGTTCGTGGAGTAGTGCTCCTGTCTCCACCCTTGCGTGGCCCCGAGATTGAAGCGCTACCTAGCTGGGCGAATTCGCTACGACCGATGACGTGTTTGATTCCCGAGAACGACGACTACTTGAAACCCGACGAGGCGCGTGCGGGATTTGCTGCTGTGCCTCATGCGGAGGTCATCGCTGTCGAAGGTGCTGGTCATCTGTGGGTGGGGGAGCGATTCGTACGACTAGTCCTCGATGAGATCGTGCAAAGGGTGCTGCCTGGACATGCGACTCTTCCCACCACGTGGGACGGACCGATGGAGAAGTTCAGCGAGTTCTAGAGCTCTCGCGAGCCGTTATTCGGGATTCGATTTCACTTGCTGGATTGCGATGTCCTTCAACAGTGGCATCAGCGAATGCGTGTTCTCCAGGAGTCGATCCATTAAGTCCAGAAGCGTGCGGATATCTGACGCTTCCCAATCCGCGAACATCACGCGAGCAAAGACCCGAGCCAACTGACGAGACTCAGCGCCGACTGCTACGCCGAGGGGCGTGAGCGTGATCGTGCGACGGCGCCGATCTTCTGGGTCGCTTCCACGTTCGACGAGACCGTCTTCTTCGAGTTCGCCGAGCAGTCGGCTCACTGTGGAGTGGTCAAGGCCGAGGCTGTCCGCGAGGTCCTTAACGGATACCGGCCCGCTGGCAGTGAGGTCACGAAGTTCGGAACACGCGGTCAGTTTGGCGACGTCGAGGGGTCGTCCCAGCGAAGGCATGGGCAGTTGACCCACCGGGGGGCGGGAGACGAGGGGGCGCAGTCGCCGTTGCACCTGTTCGAAGAGGTCGAGGAGGTCGTCTGGGATGTGGGCACCCAGTTGGGCCAAATTCTCACCCGTCATTTCCAAGCCCTGATCGGCCATGGGATTCTCCTTCCCCCTCGATTTGCATGCCTCGCACACAGACTTTACAGTAGGAGATACATGTGTAGCACACATACTTCCTCGTTATGAAAGAGAGAATGTCATGGGCGGCTTGTCTCGGTGGGCAGTTCGGCGACCTTGGTGGGCCATTGGCGCGTGGTTTGTCCTCGCGATGGTCGTGTTCACCTTGGGCGGGCCACTGGGTGGAAAGCTCAATGACTCGTTCTCGCTGCCGGACACGGATTCGTTGAAGGCCACTGAACTCCTCAGCAAGATGCCCAACGCCGGTCAGTCTGAGGCCACGGCATCGTCGGCGACGATCGTCTGGTCGCCGAGTAGCGGCACCGCCATTGACATTGCTTCAGCAACAGTGATCGTGCCGATGCTCGAGCAGATGGGCACCCTGCCCGCGGTCAACTGCGTCACTAATCCGTTTTATGTCATGACCGACCCGAACTCGGTTCGCGGGTTCGGCCCGGCCTGCAAGTTTGCGCCGATCCCCGACAACATTAAGGATCTCCCCGCTGACATTCGCGCGGCGTGGGTCGCAGCGGCTGAGGCAACTTCCCCGATCAGCCCAGATGAGCAGGTTGCGAAGTCCATGGTGACCTTCGCAGGTAGTGGCGATGGCGCCAATGTGCCCAGTTCGACTGCCGTCGAAATCATCAACCTGGTCAAGGCAGCAAACGGTCAAGACGGCATGCAGGTGGGCGCCGGCGGGCAGGTGTTGTCCTTCGCCGGGCAGGAGCCACCGAGTAGCGAGGCCATTGGCGTGCTGGTCGCGCTCATCATTCTGCTGATCGCGTTCGGCTCCCTC
>CAFBMR010000055.1_pt1 | contig 12946 bp, 9 predicted proteins | sample 7269021 | NCBI WGS metagenome assembly CAFBMR01 (sample SAMEA6814071, study PRJEB35770) | uncultured Actinomycetes bacterium | biome: Freshwater; feature: Freshwater reservoir; material: water | place: Czech Republic | collected 2017-05-23 | depth 30m m
CATTGCGTCCTTGCGGTCTTCCGCAGTGCAGGAGGGATTGACCACCACGACGTCAAGGGTCGCTGAAGCGCCCTGTTCGGTTTTGGTGAAGTTGTGGAGGAAAACGACCACCGCGGCTGGCCCGCCTTTGAAGGTCGCCCGGTCGACAACTAGTGCCGGTGGAAGGTTGTGGTCTCCGGCAAGTGCAACGAGGCAGTCGTGGAGAGCGGTCATATCTGTGGTCATGTCTGGAGCGCTGCCAGCCTTGGCCATCGGCGCGGGACGCTCGGTGCTGGCTGCAGCAACCATCTTTGTCGGGGAGTCCATCCCGACTTGAGTGAGAAGGCCACCGACCTGAGTGGATAGCGCTGCTTCGTTGTAATCCGTGCCGGTCGACACCACATAGCGAGCCGGGACCATATCCAGGGTCACCGGCTGGACGCTCACCGCAGCTGAGGTCTCTTTGGGGCTATCGGCGACATTGGCGCCGGTGTTGATCATGGTGGGGAGAATCACGGCGGTGGCCACAATGGCGACCCCAGCCGCGGCCGCCCCAGGCAGCCAACGACGACGCCGGACAGACGGGGCAGCGGTGATGGCAGCGACCTGTGGGGCGGCCTCCGCTGACAGGGCCGTGGCAAGGCGATTCCATACGGCTTCGGGCATCGCTAGGTCGGGAAGGTCGCGCAAGCGTTCGGCCATCTCGACAGTCTCCGGCGTCTCTTCGACGTCGAATTCCTCCTTGTCGTTCACTACTCACCTCCTAAGTCGTCGTGGAGTGTGACGATTCGATCTGAGTCTGGGTTCCTTAGGTGGGCCAAAGTCTGTGCGAGTTTTGCCCGGCCTCGGAAGCAGCGGCTCTTCACGGTGCCGCTGGGGCATTGCAGCATCCCGGCGGCCTCGTCCACACTCCAGCCCTCAATGTCCACGAGGACGATGGCCGCGCGCTGGTCGGGGGGGAGCATGGCTAGAGCCTGCTCGATCTCCAAGGAGAGTTCCCGGGCGGCCATCGCGTCATGCGGGTCGGTCAAGGCGCGCCGGTCGGCGAGCAAGGAGCGATCGCCAACTCCCTCGCCGTCGCCCTCGTTGGGGAGGGGGACCCAAGGACGTACGGCTCGTCGTCGCATCCGGTCAAGGGCGGCGTTTACCACGATTCGGTGCAGCCACGTGGTCACTGCCGAGTCACCGCGGAAGGTTTCCGCGCGACGGTAGGCGGAGATCAGTGCGTCCTGCAGAGCGTCTGATGCCTCTTCGGGATCGCCCACGGTACGCAAAGCCACCGACCAGAGCCGATCCTTGTGGCGACGGACGAGTTCGGTGAAGGCCAGTGGATCGCCGTCGACGTGGGCGGCGAGTAGTTCAGCGTCGCTGCGCTCGTCCGTGGCCACTCGGCAAGCCTAGGGGGTCAGCCCCGGACCAGAGCCTCGCGTACGCCGCCGACATAACCGCCGGTGTCGGCAAGGGGCAACCCGGTGAACCACAGCAAGACGTACTGCCCTACGACCGGGCGAGGTGCGCGGAGGTCAATCTCGTTGGCTGCCCCAACTGCGCGAGCCAACTCAGTCCATTTTGCGGGGTCCTTGAGCATCGTCGAACTCAGTCGCACTTGTACCGAACTACCGTTGCCGACGAGTTTTAGTGATACGGCACTTACCGAACGCGCTGATCCAAGGTCGAGAACGATTCCCGTGCCTCGATTCCCGTCGAGGTCGTACGTGGAGTACTTACCGGTCGTCCATTGGGTGAGGTCACTGCTATCAGTAGCCAACTTAGGATCTGACTTCGAGCCCTGCTCAAGGTTGAAGGGATCAAATAACGAAACGTCGACAGGGATGAAGGTGCCAGCTGGTGCGTCGTTGCCAGAGATCGCGAGCGGCGAGGGCGATGCAGTCTTGGTGAAGATCTCGCTATTGCTTGCCTGGACGGCAGAGCCCCAGGGCGAGGTCGCATTTGTGAAGGTGATGACGCCAAAAATAGACACGGCAGAGACAGTCACAAGACTTGCAGCGACTCCAGCCATGCGGCCAAATGTGCGATGGGGTCGACTGCGTCGCTGGACAGGTACAGCGCGTGGTGCGCGGCGCCCTTCGAGTTGGCCTTGCACAACGCGCAGCGCATCAGCAAAGTCGCGCATCTGCGTGAAAGGCAGAGCGCCGCGCACTGTGCCTGCACCGATCACGGATCGGGCTATTAGTACGTCGATTGCGGCTGGCACTTCTGCAGTCACCTGAGATGGAAGGAGTATGTGTTCGCCTGATCTCGGTGCTGCGGCAACGCCATCAACCATGCCGTCTGGCCATCGTCCAGTAAGACCTGCATAAAGCAACGAACCCACTCCATGAATATCGGCGACGATGCCATCTGCAGAGCTGCCCCACAGCGCTGCGTCGATGCTCACTCCACGGACTCTGACCTCATCGTCTTGCGTCATGAGGACGCTGGATGGACGCAGTCGACCGTGAGTGCGCCCGGTGGCGTGTACGTCAGCGAGAGCTGACGCGACGCGTACTGCCATGCGCACAGCCACTGCGGCACCCAGCGGCTCGCCATCGCGGTTCTCGTAGGTATCGGCAAGTGTGCGACCCGGGACCCATTCGCACACGATCATGACGTGCTCGGGAGTCGTCACGACGTCAAGGATTCGGACGAGCGCTCGAGCCTCGAGGCTGGCCGCATCCCGCGCAGCATCAGCCACAGCTTCGGCACGGGGGTCATCTGCGGCAATGACAGTGATCGCAACTGGGCGGCTAAGCGCGGGATCTTCCCCACGCCACAAGGTCACTCCCTGGGAGCGCGACACAAGATGCTCTAGGGAATAGCGCCCCGCATGAAGCGGGATGGATGACGTCACTACCCAAGCCTAAGCAGTGTGGGGCCCGGAAGCGGTGTTCAACTGGCCGAAGGCTTGCGACGCAGACGTCGAATTCGACCGGTAATCAACGCTAAAGACTCAGAGACCTCGGTGATACGTAAGAGCCGTGCGAGAAGCAGGTAGGTGCAACTCCCCACTGCCACAACCACAATCACGTTGATGAGCACTGCGAAGTGCGTCGAGTTACCGGTCAAGAAATTGACCAGTAGGAATTGCACGATTGCCATAATGAGCAGCGCAATGGTGCCAGCTAGCACCATCCGAAGCAACGACCGCATTGTGCTTCCGATGGAGAGTGACTTCCAGCCTGCTCCGCGTTTGCGAAGCTTGCGTGCGAGAAGGAACCAGGAAAGAACAAAGGCCACCCAGAAGCCGACCACATAGCCAAGAGCCAGCATCGCGATCTGCACACCACCTGTAGTTGAGTAGAACAGTGGAATTGCGACTACCAGAGTGGCCACGTTGAATGCAACGCTGATCCAAAACGGCGTCCTGGTGTCTTCGAGAGCGTAGAACCCACGGAGAACGACGTACCAGAGACTAAACGGCAAGAGTCCAACCATGAAGACCGACACGATCGAACCCATCAAGGCCGCCTGGGCTGGTGTTGCTGCGCCATAGCCGAAAAGCAATACAGCAATTCCTGGGCCAATCACCATGAGGATCACACCGATGGGCACGATGAAGGAGGCCACGAGTCGCATCGTGCTAGTGATGTCGCGGCCGACTTGTTCCATTTGACCGCTATGCGCGATGCGACTTAGTGAAGGAAGCATCGCTGTAACGATGGAAATCGTGATTACGCTCTGTGGGAGCATGAAGATGAGATTGGCTTTTTGATAGGTCGTTAAGCCTGCCGCGACTGTGCCGGCGTCCGTTGCGCTGACATTCGCAAGGGTCGCTAGACGCGTGATGACCACGTAGCCCGCTTGGTTAACGACTACGAGTCCGAGTGTCCAGATGGCTAGCGTGCCGGCCTTGCCAAGACCGTGTCCTCGCCAGTCGAAGCGCGGCCGCCAGACGTACCCTGCCTTCCAGAGCACGGGCACGAGCACGAGCGCCTGCAAGGCCACACCGATTGTGGTGCCAAGACCGAGCAGCAAAACTTGGTCTGAGGAAAGTTGCCCGTCCGCGGCCGCTGTGGTGCCGGCGATGACGATGAATGTCACGAAGGTGGCGATGGCGATGATATTGGCGACGATCGGGGCAAACATAGGCGCGCCGAACTTGCCTCGCGAGTTGAGTACCTGGCTCAACAAGGCGTATGCGCCGTAGAAGAAGATCTGGGGCAGGCAGAGACGTGCGAACGCTGTTGCTAACTCGCGTTGATCCGATCCGTACTGTGCGGTGGAATATAGGTCCACGATCCACGGCGCGAGCAGTACTGCCGCAACGGAGAGCAGCAATAGCGCGAGGAAGGTAATTGTCAACAAGCGATCTGCGTATGCTCGACCACCATCCGCATCATCCTTCATCCGACGTACGAGTTGCGGGATAAAGATCGCGTTGAGTGCGCCCCCGATAACGAGGATGTAGATGATGTTCGGCAGCGTGTTACCCAGTGAGAAGGCGTCCGAAACGAGATAGAAGCCGAGGGCTGCGGTCATCGCGATGTCGCGCATGACACCGGTCACGCGCGAGGCAACGGTTCCCGCAGCCATGATCGCGCTGGATGACAAAAGCCCCGCGTTAGTGACGCTAGGAGCATCGGACTGGTTTTCGGTCACGTATTGATCACTGATCCTGTTTCGAGTAGAGAAGATTGTTTCCGTCGACGATGGCGCACTCGCCGGTAGATATCGAACAGCACCATGAGTGCGAGAAGAATGGCAGCACCGATAGTGAACCAGCGCGCCGCCCTCGAATAGGCGGTCGTCTGCAATTGCATGGCGGACGACTTCCCGAACTGAGTGTCGTTGCCATCGAGTAGCTGTACCGCAACTTGCACGGATTCACTACCCACTACGCGCACGGGAACCACCACACTCGCACGCTTCCCTGGCTCGATCACGATGTCGGTCACGGTCTGCGCATCGAGTCGTGCTGTGGGAGTGCCGACAAGGCGGAGCCCAACTGTGACTTGTTGGTCGAGATCGTTTGCGATCGTTACCGGGATGCTTCCCGTATCTCCGCTCAGGATTACGTCATTGCGGCTGATGACGTGGATGGAGTTCTGGATGTTGTTAAGTGCTGAATCGACTGAATTGATCAATTCTTCGCCGTCGCTAATGTGAAATCTCCATGCCGTGGACTCAGCACGCAGCAAAGTTGCCAGCGCCGGTTCGGTGAGAGATGTCGGATCCGCGAGCACAGTCGACAGACTCGTGAGCTTGTTCTGGGCCTGCTTGATGTGGTCGAAGTAGTACTTGGGAAGTTCCATAGACTGACCGACATACGGAGCGACTGTGCGCGGAATGGCACTCGGTGCATCTGCGAGCACGACACTGAGAGGTACCGGATCAATCCACGAAGTGGTGTGTATGACCCGCATCAAGTCGCGCAGCAAGGCGCCGGAGGGATCCCAGCGTGGACTCGATGGTCCGGCAATGAGTGTGCGGGGAATGCTTGGGGCTTCCATAGCCACGAAAGCGAGTTCGGCTAGGAATCGTTGGCGCGCCAGAAGAATTTGAGTTGATGTTTGTTGGCGCATCGAGAGTGACTCGCGCAGCCCGGTGTCGAGCAGAATTGCGCGTAGCGGTCCGTCTGCGGTGTCTAATTCAGCAGAGCCGGTGGGCGTTATTGCTGAATCGGTGGCGGGCAAGGCCGAATCGCGCATCACGACGACCCGGACCCCGGTGCCTGCAAGAGTTTCAATTGTCCCCGGGTCGAATCCTCCGCTGGGTGCCCAGGCAAGTCCGCCTTGTGGCGTGTGTCCGAGTGCGTCACTCGCCGTAGGACTTGCGGTGGTAATTGCACGAACGAGATCGCGATCAAGTCCATTGTGATGCAAGCCGCCAGCGTCGACATCTGCGTAGGGCAGCACCCACATGCTGGATTGGGCACCCTGCGAAGTCGCGTCGTTGAGCAGTGTGATCCATGTTCGTGCCTGCCCAGAGCGAGTGCCTGGCTCAACATTGCCGTCAATGTCTACGAGGTAGCCCTGTGTCATCGCTTGAACTGTTTGGAGAAGTGCAGGATCGGCGAGCCAGGTGACATCCGTGGAGTTCTTTGCGCCAATCTCGACGAGATTGCGCAGGCGGCCTCCGAGTGAGATCTCCTCCTGCGTTCTCTCACCGAGAAGCACGCCGCGCTCGTCGCGCGAAGGGGAGTCAGCCAAGGGCCAGATCCAAGCGAGTCGGGTAGGACTGAGTTGTTGTGAGGTGGGCATCCACGGCAGCAGAGTGCGTGCCATCCCGCGTCGGTCGTAGTTCCCGCCATCGCTGGCGACGACTTCGACACCGAGGGAGTATGCGCCCGCGGTGCTCACCGGAAGCGCGCTAGCGGGTAGTTCGATGCGGAACTGAGCTCTTCCGCCCACTCCGAGCACGCCAGCAACGCTGACAGTCGAACCGGAGACGACGTCACCGTCCCAGGAGGGATTGCCCGCGGTCACTCTGCCCAGTTGTGCTCGATTCGCCAATGGGCCATTAGACAACCGCAACTGGACCATCACGTCGTCAAATTCAGTAAAAGACGCATTGGCAACGCTGCCGGCGATGATGAGGTTGTCCTTCTCCGTGAGGATCGAAGGGCTCACACGCGTCAGGGAGATACGCACCGGATCGGGGGTGTCGGCCGCGGGAGCCGCACTCAGCGAAGCGGTCGCGGGGACTCCCCCTAATGCACTTAAAAGACCTAGCAGCGTGAAGGCAGCCACGCACAGCGTCAGCGAGCGCCTCATCAGCCGGCGTCAGCCAATAATTCGGGCACCCGGTCGACGAGGCGGCGCTCGTCGGCATAAGCGAGGCGGCGAGTCACTTCATCGAGAGGCACCCACGCCACCTCAGAGACCTCAGCATCGGCGTCGGACAGGACACCACCGGAAGCCTCCATGAGGAAGTGGTGCACTGTTTTGTGAATACGGCGCCCATCTGCCACGAACCAGAAGTCGATCGTGCCCAATGGCGCGAGCAGCCTTCCTTTGATGCCGGTTTCTTCCTCGACCTCACGAACCGCCGCATCTTCGGTGCTCTCGCCTGCCTCAACGTGCCCCTTGGGGAGCGACCACAGGAGGCGACCACGGCGATCTCGACGGCCGATGAGGGCGGCCAGTGGGACAGCCGTGGCTCGGTCAAGGACTAGACCGCCGGCGCTGGTCTCCTCCACCCGTTGGAGGCGGCGGGAGGAGGTCATGCTTGTCAGAATAACTTCACCAGGGGCTCATGCCCGGCCGCGGCGCGAGTGATCTAGCCCCGGGCGCACTAGTCTGAGTCGCCGTGCCAGTCCTTGCCCCCGATGTCTCCGCGCTGCTCTCCGACCTCGGCGAGCGGTTTCTCTCGGCTGGCTTCGAAGTAGCTCTTGTGGGTGGCCCCGTGCGAGACGTCCTGCTTGGTCGTGTCGAGAGAGGCGACTTGGACCTGACGACCAGTGCTCGGCCGTCGGACATTCTGCACATTCTCGAGGGCTGGGCAGACACTGTCTGGGACGTCGGCATTCGATTTGGCACAGTGGGGTGCCGCAAAGGTGATCACATCCTCGAGATCACGACCTACCGGTCAGAGGAGTACGACCCCGACTCTCGCAAGCCAGAGGTCACGTTCGGGTCCTCCCTGATCGGTGACTTGGGCCGCCGAGACTTCACGGTGAATTCCATGGCGCTCCGCTTGCCGGATATGGAGTTCGTCGATCCGTTCGGCGGAGTCAATGACCTTGCTGCACGCGTGTTACGTACGCCATCAACTCCGGAGCAATCGTTCAGTGACGATCCGCTACGTATGATGCGTGCAGCGCGGTTTGCATCTCAGCTCGACTTCACGGTCGCTGAGGAGGTCGTGGTTGCAATGACCGCGATGGCCGAGCGCATCACCATCGTGTCGGCTGAACGCGTACGCGAAGAACTCGTCCGACTAGTCATGTCGCCTAACCCACGCACCGGGCTCACCTTGCTAGTCGACACTGGCCTTGCAGCGCACGTCGTGCCCGAATTGCCGGCACTGCAACTTGAGCTAGATGAACATCATCGACATAAGGATGTGTACGAACACTCAATTGTGGTCCTTGAGCAGGCCATTGCGCTCGAGAGCACGCACTCGCCAACCTCTGAACCTGACTTAATCCTGCGCATGGCTGCACTACTTCATGACATCGGTAAGCCGCGTACGCGCCGGTTTGAAGATGGTGGTGGAGTGTCTTTCCATCATCACGAGGTGGTGGGTGCTCGAATGGTGCGCAAACGATTGACGGCATTGCGCTTTTCTAATGATGAGATTGAGCAAATTTCACGCCTGACCGAACTACACCTGCGATTCCATGGGTACGGCTCGGGTGAATGGACCGACTCCGCTGTGCGGCGTTATGTGCGCGACGCTGGAGACTTGCTGGTACGCCTTCATAAGTTGACACGAGCCGACTGCACAACGCGTAATGCTAAGCGAGCTGCGATGCTGCAGCGCACGTATGACTCCCTTGAGGAGCGCATCGAGGTGCTCGCTGCTGAAGAAGAACTTGCGTCTATCCGCCCTGACCTTGATGGCGCAGACATCATGCGCATCCTCAGCATTCCGGCCGGACCCGCAGTGGGTGAGGCGTATCGCTTCTTGCTCGAACTACGGCTTGATAGGGGCCCGTTAGATCCCGTTCTGGCCGAGGCCGAACTCCGAGCCTGGTGGTCCGCCCGAAATTAGACAGAAACGCTTGGCTCTGTCGAAGCTTCCGGCCGAGACGATGGAATCGCCTCGATTACCTCGACGACAAGCAGAATTACCAGTGCAAGAAGGGTCCACAGCAGCGTGCGGGTCACGGTCATCTGTCCACCGAGAAGGACTGCGACGAACAAAAGCCCGGCAATCACACCGCGCACCCAGCGACCGTGCTTTTCTAGCCAGACGCCCACGCCCGTCAGCGGACCATTGGGGAAATTGCTCGCCAGCGATTCGGTGGCTCGCTTTGTCCCAACGCGGAGTTGTCGCGCGGCTCCAGTACGACCGAGGTAGAACCCGACGATGATCATGCCGATGCCGACTAGTAGGAGACTCCACACGGAGTTGGATAGATAGGCGACGAGCGTCGTGTAGAACATGCTCGAAGCAGGTCCAAATGGTGTGCCAGCGAGTTGGTCGACGAAGACGTTTTCACCAATGGCGAGAGCGACGGAGATAAGAGCCGACCAGAAGACGAGAAGGGCACCGATCCACACAACCATTCGTTGGCGGCGACGAGACAGCACCGCTGCGAGAACGAAGAGGGCAATAACAACAAAGAGCAGCCATTGCATAACGGGTGCGGTGATGTCGTAGATCGTTTGTACCTGCGCCAACTGTGGTGCATTCAAAATTACGATAGTTGCGTTGGAATCAGGGACGAAATTGGCTACAAAGCCCCAGCCACGATCATTGAGCGCCTGCTTGACTGCATCCAGAATCACTTGCACATTGAGAACGACTTGGTCTCCTTGCATCTGAATAGGCCCAGTCGAGTCACCTTCAAGGATCTTCAAGAAAGCTTGTTGTGCAGTCAGATTTACAGCGCGCCACAACTTGTCGAACTGCTCAGACTGAATCACGCCATTGACGGCATTGGCGACGACTGAGTCGATAGCTCCACTGATGACCGGGACGAGCATCTCGAGCCTGGGGTACTTCACGATCAGGTCGCCAAAAATCTCATTGACGAGCTTCTCGGGGTTGACGTTCTCGTCAATCTTTTGAGTGATGAAGTCTGCAAGAGCTGCTTTCGTGGCTGGATCCTCACCGATGGGCCCGACGGTGTCGATGTACTGCTGCGTGTCGGTGAGCGTCTGCTTGGCCCAGTAGCCCACGATGCCCACCGGAGTCAGGATGAATGCCACAATCACGAGGAAGGCGGCGAGGAAGCTGCGCCACTTCGCGCCGGGGGTACGGGTACGGGTGGGTGCAGCAACAGCCTCAGTCGTCATGTCCTGAACCCTACGCCAGAGCGCAGGTGCTTAGCGCCTCCTTACGTACCAAACTGCGGTGACAGCGAGCAAAACGCCAACAAGCACAGTGGAAATAGGGGCAACCCCGCTACTTGGGGTCGTAAAGGCGATGGCCGTGATTCCCAAAACGAGCCCGACGTTGACGATCATGTCAAAGAGTGCGAAGACTCGACCGAGATGGTCGTCTGGGATATCGCGTTGGACCACGGTGTCGGACATGACCTTGACGCTTTGTCCGGCAAAGCCCAGCGAAAGAGCTGCGAGTAGGAGTCCGGGGAGACTCACTGCATAAGCCGCGATGAGGATACCAAGGGGCGTGAGCACCGCTGCCTGAATCAAGGTAGCTGACGTCCAGCGTGGAATCCCGAGTCGGCGACTTGCACCGGGGGCAAACACCGCGCCGAGGAGACCGCCCGTCGCCGCGGCCGCGGTGACGATCGCGAATTGTGTCAGGGCAGTGTCTGGATCATCAGGCGAGTTGAAGGTGTTTCGAAGCAGCAGGAGAGCGACAACGGTGAGTGCCCCGAAAGTGATCCGATGTAGGAAGACGACAGCGATTGCGCGGCCTGCTGCACCATGGGTATGAAGCGAACGCGCACCGTCTACGAGCCCGAGTAGAACGCCTTTAAGCGTGTCGGTGGGCCGTTCACCCGAAGGACCGAGCAGATTGCGCCCCATGCGACTCGAGATCGCACTCGCAACTAGATAGCACCCCATAGCGACAACGAGAACGGCCACTGCTCCGACGTCACTACCGCCAGCAAGAGCGCGAATGCCGATTCCTGCACCAGCACCCACCGCAGATGCGATCGTGCCGGAAGTGGGTGCAAGTGCGTTGGCCGTGATGAGTTGCTGGCCCGTGACGACGTGTGGCAACGATGCGGATAGTCCAGCCAGGATGAATCTGCCGAGCCCTAAGGAGACCAGGACAACAATTCCTAGATCAAGGCCGTCATGGCCGAGCCACGTGATGTAGGCGAGCAGGATTATGAGCCCCGCCCGGACGAGATTGGCGTAGACCAGCACCTGCCGACGTCGCCAGCGATCTAGGAACACTCCCGCGAACGGACCTACAATCGAGTAAGGCAGGAAGAGAATCGTGAAGGCGAGCGCGATGCGAACTGCGTCAGGTTCGCGTTCAGGGGAGAACAATACGAAGGTGGCGAGTGCTGCCTGGACCATTCCGTCACCGAACTGGCCGATGAGGCGTACGCCGTACAACTTGCGGAAGTCACGGCTAGCGAGAACCGAACGCAAGTTTCCAGCCACGAAGCGAAGGCTATCTGCATTGGCCCCGTTGTGGTGCAGCCCGTAATGTCGAGGCGTGGACCAACTCGATGATCGTGACTGGCTGCTGCCACGCCCGAGTCGACTGAGCATCGAGAATCCGCTATACGAAGAGATCATGCGACGTCATGTGGCTGCGGTGGAGGCAGGAGAGGCTGGCTACCTCGATCCGAGGACCGGATTTTTCGTCATGACCGCTATGTATCTAGCTGGGCGAGAGACCTGCTGTACGCGAGGGTGCCGACACTGCCCCTATGAGTACGACTTGTAAGCACCTTGCACAGTGCTCACTCAGCGTGCCATTTCCTCTGCGATTGCAGCCACGAATGCATCAACATCTGCTTCGGTGGTGTCCCAGGCGCACATCCAGCGGACCTCGCCGGTGATGTGATCCCACGTATAGAAGTGGAATCGATCCTGTAGTCGGGCGGTTACGTCAGCGGGAAGGATTGCGAAGATTGCATTCGCCTGGACGGGGCGGACCACCTGCACACCCGAGATCTGACGTACACCCTCACTCAGACGCTGGGCCATCGCGTTAGCATGACCGGCATTGCGCAACCACAGGTCGTCACTTAGCAGTGCAACCAGTTGTGCGCTGATGAACCGCATCTTGCTTGCGAGTTGCATGTTGGTTTTTCTGACGAAGGGGATTGCCTCAGTCAACTCGGGGCGCAAACTAATTACCGCTTCCGCACCCATGGTGCCGTTCTTGGTGGCCCCAAAACTCACCGCATCAATGCCAATATCAGTCGTGAACTCTTTGAACGAACGACCCAATGACGCTGCGGCGTTGGAGATTCGGGCACCGTCGAGGTGCACAAGCATTCCCAGCGAATGTGCATGAGACACCAAGTGCTTGAGTTCATCAACGCTGTAGACAGTGCCGAGTTCGGTGGATTGAGTGACAGTGACAACACGTGGCTGTGCACGGTGGACATTGCCGAATCCAAAGGCCTGAGTGTCGAGTAGCTCTGGCGTCAACTTGCCGTCAGGAGTGGGGACGGTCCACAACTTCAGGCCAGCCACCTTTTCTGGCGCGCCACCTTCGTCGGAGTTGACGTGCGCCGAAGCAGCACACACAACTGCTTCCCACGGGCGGCACATCGAGGTGAGCGCAGTGACATTGGCCCCAGTGCCGTTAAAGACTGGGAAGACAGCGGCATGATCACCGAAGTGATGACGGACAATCTCCCGCAGGGCTCCAGTGACGTCGTCGTCGCCGTATGACACCTGATGGGCATCGTTGACGTCACTTATGGCAGTAAGGACGTCGGGGTGGATCCCAGCGTAGTTATCGCTGGCGAATCCCCGCCATGTTCCAGGCTGCATCGCGACCTCCCAATAAGAAGGAGGTTACCGCTCTATCTCACCGCGGATGAACTGCTCCACGCGCTCACGGCACTCGTCGTCTGCGTACTGCTCAGGCGGCGACTTCATGAAGTAGGAAGAAGCGGAGAGAAGCGGGCCACCAATGCCACGGTCCATGCCGATCTTGGCGGCACGGATTGCATCGATGATGACGCCAGCGCTGTTGGGGGAATCCCACACCTCAAGCTTGTATTCGAGGTTAAGCGGAACATCGCCAAACGCCTTGCCCTCGAGGCGAACGAATGCCCACTTGCGGTCATCGAGCCAGGCGACATAGTCCGAGGGCCCGATGTGAATGTCGCGGGCGGCCATCTTGCGGTCGATCTGCGAGGTGACGGACTGAGTCTTGGAGATCTTCTTTGACTCAAGGCGATCGCGCTCGA
>CAFBMR010000056.1_pt1 | contig 12821 bp, 12 predicted proteins | sample 7269021 | NCBI WGS metagenome assembly CAFBMR01 (sample SAMEA6814071, study PRJEB35770) | uncultured Actinomycetes bacterium | biome: Freshwater; feature: Freshwater reservoir; material: water | place: Czech Republic | collected 2017-05-23 | depth 30m m
GGGTGCCGCCTTCTTCACGGGCGCTGCCTTCGCGGGTGCCGCCTTCTTCACGGGCGCTGCCTTAGCTGCGGGCGCCTTCTTCACGGGCGCTGCCTTAGCTGCGGGCGCCTTCTTTGCCGGCGCGGCCTTCACTGGCGCTGCCTTCTTTGCTGCTGGCTTAGATGTCGCCATGCTTCCCCTTCCTACCGCCCCCCACTGGCTACCGGAGACTAGCCCCTCACGGCGGCCACGCCTCGTGGGCGCGCCCAACTGCGCAGGGGATATCCTCACACGGCAGTTACCCCATCGTGACGGAGGCGTACATGTACCGCCCAGTACCTCCACAGGTGGACCTACCCGCGATGGAGCGGGAGGTGTTGGCCTACTGGGCTGAGCACGACGTCTTCGCCAAGTCCCTCGCCCAATCTGCGGGCCGCCCGCTGTGGGTCTTCTACGAGGGCCCGCCGACCGCCAACGGCACCCCAGGCACCCACCACGTCGAGGCACGGGCCTTCAAGGACATCTTCCCGCGCTATCGCACGATGAAGGGCTACCACGTGCCCCGCAAGGCCGGGTGGGACTGCCATGGTCTGCCCGTCGAGCTCGCGGTCGAGAAAGAACTCGGGTTCTCCGGCAAGGCCGACATTGAGACCTATGGCGTGGCTGAGTTCAACGAGCGGTGCCGCACCTCCGTGCTTCAGCACGTCGATGAGTTCGCCGCCATGACCGAACGTATGGGCTACTGGGTCGACATGGACGACGCCTACTGGACCATGGACCCCGCCTACATCGAGAGCGTGTGGTGGTCACTTCAGCGCATTCACGAGCGCGGCTTGTTGGTCTCAGACCATCGCGTCTCTCCGTACTGCCCGCGCTGCGGCACTGGTTTGTCCGATCACGAATTGGCGCAGGGCTACGAAACGATCGTTGATCCTTCGGTGTTCGTTCGCTTCCCACTCATCAACGGCGCCATCGCGGAACGTCACCCCGGTGCGGCGTTGCTCGTATGGACGACGACCCCCTGGACTTTGGTCTCCAACACCGCTGTCGCAGCAAAACCCGATGCCGATTACGTGGTCGCGCGCACTGTCGACGGCGAAAACCTTGTCGTCGCGGAGGTGCTCGCAGAAGCGACGTTGGGTGAGCACGAAGTCCTTGAGCGTCTCAAGGGCCGCGACCTAGAGCACATGCATTACGAGCGCCCCTTTGCGCTTATCGACATTCCCGACGCGCACTACGTGATCCTCGCCGATTACGTCACGACTGAAGATGGCTCCGGTCTTGTGCACCAGGCTCCCGCCTTCGGCGCCGACGACATGGTGTCGTGCCGCGCCTATGGGTTGCCGGTCGTCAATCCCATCACCGCCGACGGCCACTTCGAAGCCGACATCGCCTTGGTAGGCGGCGAGTTCTTCAAGAAGGCCGATGCGGCGTTGGTCAAAGATCTCAAGGCGCGCGGCTTGCTCTTCAAACACGTGCCGTACGAACACTCCTATCCGCACTGCTGGCGTTGCCACACGCCGTTGATGTACTACGCACAGCCGTCTTGGTACATCCGCACCACGTCCATTAAGGACGACCTAATCCGCGAGAACTCCGGCACCAATTGGCAGCCACAGACGATTCAGTGGGGTCGATATGGCGACTGGTTACGCAATAACGTCGACTGGGCGCTTTCACGCAATCGCTACTGGGGCACTCCGTTGCCGATCTGGCGCTGTGGTGAAGGGCATCTCACCGTCATTGGTTCGTTGAAGGAACTCGGCGAACTCGCCGGTCGCGATCTAGCTGATCTCAATCCCCATCGTCCCTATGTCGATGAGATTGAGATCCCGTGTCGCGAGTGTGCAGCACCTGCGTTGCGCGTGCCTGAGGTCATCGACTGCTGGTACGACTCTGGCGCAATGCCCTTCGCACAATGGGGCTATCCGCACCGCGGCCAAGAGCAGTTTGAGGGTCGCTATCCGGCGGACTTCATCTGCGAGGCAATCGACCAGACACGCGGCTGGTTCTACACGTTGATGGCGATCGGGACTCTTGTCTTCGATGAGAGCTCATACAAGAACGTCGTGTGCCTTGGGCACATCCTCGACGAGGACGGCCGCAAGATGAGCAAGCACCTCGGCAATGTGCTGCAGCCGATTCCGCTGATGGATGAGCATGGTGCCGATGCGGTGCGTTGGTTCATGCTCGCGTCCGGCTCCCCGTGGCAGGGCCGCCGCGTCGGTCACGCTGCTATTGGCGATGTGGTGCGCAAGACGCTGCTCACCTACTGGAACACGGTGTCGTTCCAGTCGCTCTATGCCCGCACTGCCGGATGGCAGCCAAGCGATGCAGCACCAACACCTGCTGATCGCCCGGCACTTGATCGTTGGGTTCTCTCCGAGGCACATCAACTCGCACGAGAAGTCGATGTTGCACTCGATTGCTTCGACACCCAACGCGCAGGCAAAGCGATTGCCGCGTTCGTCGACGATCTATCTAATTGGTATGTCCGTCGATCACGCCGACGGTTCTGGGACGGCGATCCGGCAGCACTCTCCACTCTGCACGAAGCTCTGCGCGTCGTGACTCTCTGCATGGCCCCGTTCACCCCGTTTATCACCGAGCGGGTGTGGCAGGACCTCTTCGAGTCCACCGACTCAGGTGCACCGGAGTCGGTCCACCTCGCCTCGTGGCCCGCTGTCGACGAAGCACTCATCGACACTCAGTTGTCGGAGCACATGGCATTGGTGCGTCGTCTCGTCGAGTTAGGTCGTGCTGCCCGAGCATCTTCAGGCGTACGCACGCGTCAGCCGCTCTCGCGAGCACTCGTGGGGGCCGCCGGATGGCACGGGCTTCCCGCGGATCTGCGCGCGGAGATCTCCGCCGAACTCAATGTCGAATCCCTCGAAGGGCTCGGAGATTCCGCACTCGTACACGTCTCGATCAAGCCCAACTTCCGCGCACTCGGCAAGCGCTTCGGCAAGCAGACGCAGTTGGTGGCAACAGCCATCGGCGATGCCGAACCTGACGCACTAGTCGCATCTATGCGCGCTGGTGCGGCCAGTGTCGATGCAGCAGAACTCGGCGTTGTCTCCCTCGAAGAAGATGACCTGATCATCACCGAAACGCCGCAAGAAGGCTGGGCCGTCGCAACTGGCGCAGGAGAGACGGTCGCTCTTGACCTCGAAATCACTCCGGCGCTTCGTCGTGCAGGCACTGCCCGCGAGGTCATCCGCATGTTGCAGGAGTCGCGCAAGACTTCAGGTCTTGACGTCAGCGACCGTATCCGCGTGATGTGGGAGGCGACCGATCACGAAGTCGCCGAGGCGATGGCAGATCACGCCACCGCTATTGCAGAAGAAGTACTCGCGCTCGAGTTTGCACAGGGCCCCGGAGCCGGCGAACCGTCAGTTGACGAAGCCGGTCTGCGGGCGTGGATCACGCGCGTCTAAGCCTGCAGTGGTGGGCCTTCGGGAGCTCCCTCAGGAGCCACTGACGCATCGGCCTTGAGATTGTCGAGGTTGGCGAGCTGCCCTTGGATGTAGTCACGAAGTCGTGAGCGATAGTTGCGCTCGTAGGTGCGCAGCTGAGCGACCTGGTCCTCAAGAACCTTGCGCTGTCCTTCGAGGTCGGTAGTCATCGTGCCGGCCTTGGCGCGAGCATCAGCGAGCAGCGAATCTGCTTCGGCCTTGGCTGCCGCAATGGTTTCGTCGGCGGTCTTCTGAGCCATCTCGATGATCGCGAACGCTGCCTGCGCCGGTGGCACTGCAGGCGCCGCGGGTTCGGCCGGTGCCGGAGGCGCAGCAACCACAACGGGCTGCGCAGCCGTGTCGTCATCTTTCTTCTTTTCCTCAGGCTTGGGTTCTGGAGCACGGCCACCCACAATCACCTGCGATTGGCATTTAGCCAGGCGCGCGCGCAGATCATCACTATCGGTCAGGAGCCGAGTGATCTCCGTCTCGACGGTATCGAGGAAGCCATCGACCTCATCCATGTCATAGCCGGTGCGCATGCGCACAGTCGTGAACTGCTGGTCACGGATGTCCTGTGGTGTGAGAGTCACTGCCCGGCACCTTTCGAGTGATGCGCTAAAGCGCGCGTGCGATTTGGATGAGAATCTGCAAGCCGATGAACAAGATCAAAAAAGCGAGATCGAACCGAACCGAACCGATACGAACCGGCGGAATGAACCTGCGCAGCAACTTCAAGGGCGGATCGGTGATGGTGTAGATGAGCTCCGCGATAACCAACAAAACGCCGCGTGGCTCCCAATTTCGAGCGAAGATCTGCACAAAGTCGAAGGCGATTCGAAGGATCAGAATGACCCAATAGATGAAGAGCGCTAGCGCGATCCATTGCCCCACCACATTCACGTGTAGAACCTCCGGTGGCGCCCATCAGGAAGCAGCACCACTAACTCTGGTTAAAGAAGCCGTCCTGGGCCAGCTGTGCACGCGCCTCGGCGGCGACATCAACATTGGCCGGGGACAGCAGGAACACCTTGTTGGTAATCCGCTCAATGGTGCCGTGCAAACCAAAAACGAGACCGGCAGAGAAATCGACGATGCGCTTGGCGTCGCCATCTTCCATCTCGGTGAGATTCATGATCACTGGAGTGCCGCTACGGAACTCCTCGCCAATGCGGCGTGCGTCGTTGTAAGACCGCGGATGAATCGTGCTGATCTTCAGGTCACCCACATTGACGGGGGTCTTCACATCTACTCCGCGGTCGTACTGAGAAGTCTCGTAGTTCTCAGCGCGCGGCTCACGGATAGTGCGCACGCCCGACTGACGCGCCTCAGTGACACGCACCGAGGACTGCTCTTGGGGGCGAGGCTTGCGTTCGGGTGCCGGCCGTGGCTCACGGCTTCGTGGCTCACGGCTACGCGGCTCTTCAACGGGCTCGTCGTAATCGTCAACGAAGTCCTGGTCCTCAACGAGACCGAGGTACGCGGCCATCTTGCGCATTCCACCCGCCATGGCGGACCCTCCAATGAACACATGTAGTCATAACCGACCACAGGAGCACGTCTGCCCCATACGAGGCTACCTCGCAGGTGAGCGCATTCCGAGTATCGAACTACCGACACGCAGGTGTGTCGCGCCAGCTGCGACTGCCTGTTCCAGGTCTTCGCTCATCCCTGCCGAGATCATCGATGCGCCCGGATAATCACTGCGCAACCGATCTGAAATGCGTACGAGTTCTGCGAACGCATGGCCCGGATCTGCACCTAGGGGTGCAACGGCCATCACTCCTCCCAGATCGAGGTGTTCTGAGTTTGCTATCTGGTCGGCAATCGCCGCCACCGATTCAGGAGCTGCGCCACCTCGACCCTCAGCGCCATCAAGACTCACCTGTATCAGCCCAACGATCCGCCGTTGTGCAAGGCCGGCTCCTCGATCGAGTGCCGTGACGATCTCCGCGCGATCGAGCGCATGCACCACATCTGCGTAGCGCGCGACGTGGTTAGCCTTATTCCGCTGCAACTGCCCCACCATGTGCCATCGCAGTGCGAGATCTACGGTGGCGTCGAATTTAGGGGCCGCCTCCTGATCGCGGTTCTCGCCAACGTCGGTCACACCGAGGCTGGCAAGACGGCGCACGTCGTCTGCGGGCCAAGTTTTAGTGACCACGATCAACGTGGGTTCGGTACGTCGCGCTGCGACACTTGCCACTCGGATGCGCTCGCGTACCTCGGCGAGGGAGGTCGCAATCTCAGTTGTGCGAGCGTCGTTCATGTCATCCAGATGACGCCAGCCTGTCGGCCGGTCACCCCGTCGCGCCGGTAGGAGAAGTAGGTCTCCGGATGCTCGAAGGTGCACTCGCCTACGAGTTCGGAGTGAATTCCCAACCGCTCCAGCCGATCACGCATGCCTGCACGAAGATCAACACTGGGTGTCCCCCACGAGGTGTGCCCAGGAGCGGTAGGCATGACCTTGCCTACCTGCTCTACAACTTCGAGCCCGACTTCGTAGCAACGGCCGCAAATCGCCGGCCCAATGTATGCCTGCGTCGCCCCTGAATGTGCGCCTAGTTGTTCCATTCGCGCGACGGCCGCAGCAACCACGTCAACTGCGGCGCCTCGCCAGCCTGCGTGTACTGCCCCGATGACCCCTGCCGATTCATCTGCCAGAAGAACTGGCACACAGTCAGCTACTTGAACCACAAGCGCGATGCCTGAAGTCGCCGACACAAGAGCATCAGCTTCGCCGACCTCGCCCACGGTCAATGCCGTGAGAACAGTCGAACCGTGGACCTGCGACATCGTCGCTAGTCCGAGCCCGCCAATGCGCGAGGACAAGTCCGAGCGATTGGACATAACGTCCTGCGGATCATCGCCGACATGAAGACCCAAGTTGGCGCCTGCGTACGGAGTAGTACTCACTCCGCCACACCGGTCGGTGAACAACCAACCGACGGACATCGAGCGTGCCTACTTCAGGAAGTCGGGCACGTCGAGGTCATCGCCCTCGGCGTCATCGAAGACCACCTTGCGGATCGGACGAGTGGGCTCTTGGACCGGGATGACCTGCTCGTCTGCGGACTTCGCGGAAGCAGTAGCGGCAGCCGCGGCAATTGGCGTCTCGTCAGCAACACGTCGGGTAACAACAGGTGTGGTGCGTCGGGTAGGTGCTCCACCATCAAATCCGGCCGCGATCACCGTGACGCGCACCTCGTCGCCGAGGGTGTCGTCGATGACGGCGCCAAAGATGATGTTGGCATCAGGATGAGCAGCGTCGGAGACCATCCGGGCTGCCTCATTGACCTCGAACAGGCCCAGGTCGCTGCCACCGGAGATCGAGATGAGCACGCCATGTGCCCCCTCGATGCTGGCCTCAAGTAGGGGGCTGGAGATGGCTCGCTCCGCGGCCTCGATCGCACGGTCATCTCCACGCGCCGACCCGATGCCCATGAGCGCTGAGCCAGCGCCCTTCATGACACTCTGGACGTCTGCGAAGTCAACGTTGATCAGCCCAGGAGTCGTGATGAGTTCGGTGATTCCCGAAACACCTTGAAGGAGTACAAGGTCGGCCTGACGGAACGCATCGATCACGCTGATCGTGCGATCAGACAACTGCAGCAGTCGGTTGTTGGGGATGACGATGAGTGTGTCGACCTCGGAGCGAAGTGCTTCGACACCAATCTCGGCCTGCGCCGCGCGTCGACGCCCTTCGAAGTCGAACGGTCGTGTCACTACGCCCACGGTGAGTGCGCCGAGCGAGCGAGCAATGCGCGCAACAACTGGTGCACCTCCGGTGCCCGTGCCGCCACCCTCGCCGGCCGTAACAAAAACCATGTCGGCTCCGCGCAGGACCTCCTCGATCTCTTGCGCATGCGACTCAGCAGCCTCGCGACCCACCTCGGGGTCAGCGCCTGCACCAAGTCCGCGCGTGAGCTCACGGCCTACATCAAGCTTGACGTCAGCGTCACTCAGCAGCAGCGCCTGCGCGTCAGTATTGATGGCAATGAATTCCACGCCCTTGAGTCCAGCGTCGATCATTCGGTTGACAGCGTTAACACCGCCGCCGCCAACTCCGACGACCTTGATGACCGCTAGATAGTTCTGAGGAGCCGCCACGGCGCTTCCCTCTCTGCGCAGTAAGTCTCAACCTCCAGTTGAAGGTGAGACAGAAGTAAACTTATGGTGCGACTTGAGGGTAGGGGGATAACTATGGGGAGCGCAAGCCGCCACCCGGTCAAAGGCCCTATATCTCTGCTACGCGATCCGCTAAAACCCAGCCAGACACGACCGCGTGACCTGGTCGCAGGGTGAGCTCGCGCCCTAGGGCTAGGTCAACTACCCACCCGCGCAGGAGTGACTCTGCTATCGCTACGTCTTCTGCTGCGCTGTGATCACCACAGGCAAACCGGTAGATGGCAGGGACATGACCTGGTCCCCCGCTGCCGATTCGCTCGGCGTCGCCGTGTCCACCGCCCTCGATGGTCAGCCCAACGAAGCCCTCGCGGGACTCCCGGATGCGCTCCGTCAACGCACCTTGCGCATTGCATTTCGACGGTGGATTGGAGATCAGCAGAATCGGTGCGTCGGGAAGTTTGGCGACGCCACCGATCGTGTCTGTGCCGTCGAGCAGAATGACGCCCGCTACAGAGAAGCCATTCTCCAACCGGACCGCGGCCTCTAGTAGGGCCACTGCCGACCCAGCAGAGTGACCTATACCTATCCAGGGCAGGTCGCCGAGTCCCTGCACCTCGGCATGCACGGCACGCTCGATTGCCCGTCGGGTCAGATGACCACGATCATGAATCGATCTTCGCGGCATTAGTCCTGACGTCGAAGGACGTACAGTCGCAATTCCGGCGGCGCTCAAAAGTGTGGCTATCCCCGCTAGGTGACGCGGCGATCGAGTGAATCCATGATGCACACTCGCCCACGCGATTGCACCAGCCATTCCGACCGCGGGCGGCGTGAGAGTCGGCGTCATGCCAGTGTGCCCGTGGTCGTGGGCACGTCAGGGGCGCTCACGTCATACGTCTTGGCCTTCGTCGGCAGCAGGGCCACCAATACCGTCGATTTCAAGGCACCGTCTGATGCACTACCCCAATGCACCTTCGCGCCTGACCGCATGGATAACTCGGCGTTATCACGGGTCGTGGCAGTTATCGAGTCCACCTTCTCGCGAACCTCCGGCGAAAGTGCAGCGGCGACCGCTAGGGCAGTGCGATCACCCACTGAGTCGCCGAGACTGGGCAATAGGGGCAGGTCAGTAGGTCGTTGAGCAGCTTCGACGAAGGAAGTTCCCGTCGCATCGATGAGTTGAAAACCCGCTCCGCCGGCGAGCACTGCGACCGCCACTCGCTCAGTGACGACTATCTGGACCCGGTCAAACGGAACTCGGCGAACCTCGACGCTGGCAACCTGAGGGAGCGCCGCCACACGATCGATCACTCCGGCCGAGTCCAGTCGGACCATCTGAGTCGTCCCGGGAATTTCGGCCGCCGCGAGCACCTGGTCAGGAGTCAGTAGGGCAGTGCCGCTCACCTCCACGTGACGTACGACAAATACCTGCGAGAACACCACCAGCCAGGTCAGCACCCCGGCTACGACAACCACGGCAACTACGGTGAGGAGTTTGCGCATCAGTGCCCCCGATCTTGCAGGGCCTGCAGAATCTGTGGAACGAGCATGCTGACGTCGCCCGCGCCCATGGTCATGATGATGTCTCCCGGACGTGCGCGCTCCACGAGCCGCTCCGGAACTGCCGACCACGACGGCTCGAAGACCACAGAGGTAGAACCGGGGACGTGCGCAGCGATGCTCTGTCCACTAGCGCCAGGTATCGCGGCTTCACCGGCCGCGTACACCTCTAAGAGCACTACCTCGTCGGCCAGACCGAGCGCGGCCCCGAACTCCGCAGCGAAAGCTGCCGTGCGGGTGTAACGATGTGCTTGAAAAGCCACCACCACACGACCAGGTGCTGCGACGTCGCGAGCTGCGAGCAAAGTCGCCTCGACCTCGGTGGGATGGTGCGCGTAGTCATCGAATACACGGACATCACCCTGTGTACCGCGAAACTCAAAGCGACGCTTTGTCCCGCTGAATCCGGCAAGTCCATATGCGAGTTTTTCGACCGGGAGGCCCATGCCTAAGCCAGCAGCCATAGCCGCGGTCGCATTCGCGACGTTATGTCGACCTGGGACTTGCAAGGTCACGTTGCCCAGTCGCACACCGCCGTGCACCACGGAGAAGGTCCAGCCGGTCGGACTCTGATCGACGATCTCTGTGCGGTAGTCCGCGTCGGGCGCCTCGCCATAGGTACGTACGTCGACGCCAGCCGCGCGGGCCTTGTCCGCTAAACGTCGCCCACCGTCGTCATCGATGCAGATCACGGCGAACCCCGAGAGACCTTGTACGAAATCAAGAAAGGCGATTTCAATGTCATCGATCGTCGCGTAGTGGTCTAAGTGATCCGCTTCTACGTTAGTGACAATTCCGATGTAGGGGGCAAGCTGGAGGAAGGATCCATCGGATTCGTCGGCTTCGACAACGAATGCATCGCCTGTGCCTAAATGCGCGTTCGCACCGGAGTCATTCAACTCGCTACCGATGACGAACGAAGGATCTGCCCCGCAATTCTGCAGTGCCACCGTCACCATCGAGGTCGTTGTGGTCTTGCCGTGGGTTCCAGACACAGCGATCGGGCGAAATCCCGACATCACCGCAGCAAGTGCCTCGGCACGACTGAGTACGACTAGACCGAGCCGCCGCGCCTCGACAAGCTCGGGATTGGCGGCCGGGATCGCAGTAGAAATCACCACGGTGTCGACCACACCAGCGGAGAGATAGCGGACGTCGTGACCGACTTGTACGTGAGCGCCAAGTGCACGTAATGCAGTCAATCGGCGCGAGTCTCGAGCATCGCTCCCCGATACGATCACGCCCCGCGCGAGCATCACGTGCGCGATTGCAGACATCCCCGCACCACCGATGCCCAGAATATGCACGCGCCCAAGAGACGCCAGATCGGTCATGGCCCCTCCTTAGCGACGCGCACCACAATGTCGGCCAGAAGCTCGTCTGCATCGCGCACACCCCAAGCTGCAGCAGCCGACCCCATCGTTGCCAGACGAGCACTGTCGCCCAGCAACGGGAGAACCTCCGAGAGGATAACTTCTCCGTTAAACGCTGGGTCTTCTACGATGAGTCCGCCACCTGCTAAAACGACCGGCGCGGCATTGAGACGCTGCTCCCCGTTGCCGATGGCTAGAGGCACGTAGACGGCAGGCACACCCACTGCCGCAAGTTCGGCACAGGTCATCGCTCCTGAGCGGCACAGCGCGAGGTCGGCGACGGCATAGGCGAGGTCCATACGGTCGATGTAGGCGAGCGGTACGTAGCGGTCAGTTACGCCCGCAGGTGCAGCATCAGCATTGCGTTCACCCACACTATGGATAACGGTGACTTCAGACTCTACAAGCGTAGGGAGTGCCGCCCATACCGCAGCATTGATGCGCTGGGCGCCCTGCGAACCGCCGAATACAAGTAGGACCGGACGATTGCCGCTGATTCCAAAATGAGCAAGAGCCTCTTCGCGCAGCGCTCGACGATCGAGAGTGGAGACCGATCGCCGCAAAGGGATCCCAACACGGGTCGCAGCCGACAGACTGCCCGCCACGTTCTCGGCACGCGCCTTCGCGGAACGCGCTCCGATGCGGTTGGCTAATCCCGCCTTGGCATTGGCCTCATGGACGACCACGGGGACTTTAGCTTTGCGCGCGGCCAGGTAGGCAGGCAACGCCACGAATCCGCCGAATCCCACAATGACGTCCGGTTTAGTCTCGTCGATAACTTTGCGACAGGCGCGTACGGCGCTGCGCAAGCGAAACGGCAAGGAGATCAAATCCATCGACGGCTTACGCGGAAGTGGCACCGCAGGAATCAGATGCAGTGGGTAACCGCGCTCAGGGACAAGTCGCGATTCGAGTCCACGCTCGGTACCTAATGCACTTATCTCAATCGACGGATCTCTGCGACGCAATACATCGGCAAGGTTCATCGCAGGTTCTATATGTCCTGCCGTGCCACCACCTGCGAGGAGTACCCGCATGTCACTGACTCCGGACGGGTGTGCGCGGTTCGGTCCGCTGTTCAGTACGCGCAAAGGACATGAGCATGCCAAGCGCCACGAGCGTGGGTATCAATGACGAGCCGCCATACGAGACAAGCGGCAATGGCACCCCGGCGATCGGCAGGAGGCCGAGCACCGCGCCAATATTGACCACAGCCTGCACGACGAGCCACGACCCCACGCCTGCAGCGGCGAGGCGCACGTAGAAACGCGTCGAGATTGTGGCTAGTCGGAAGGTGGCGACGGCAATTGCCGCAAATAGAACAAGCAGTGCGACAGTGCCTACAAGCCCAAGTTCTTCACCGATAACGGGGAAGATGAAGTCGGTGTGCGCTTCGGGCAGGGAACCCCACTTCTCACGGCTCGCTCCAAGGCCGACTCCCCAAAGGCCACCTGAACCCAACGCATACTGCCCCTGAATGAGCTGATAGCCGTCGCCTAGCGGATCACCTTGGGGATTTAGCCAAATCGTGAATCGCGACATGCGGTGGGGGGCTACGAGCGTCAAGGCAACCACAGCCATCGCGAAGACACCGCCAAGTACCGCGAACAAACGCATGGGCGCACCTGCGGCAAAGAGGACGCCGACAACAATTGCCACCAGCATGAGCACGTTGCCGAAATCGCCTTCAAGCAGGACTAGCCCGATGAGCAGGCAAGACACTGGCAGCAGCGGCATGAGCAGACGCTTCCACGTGTCGAGGCGACCTTCGCGCCGCGCTAGCAGATCGGCAGACCACAAGACGAGGGCATATTTCGCAAACTCCGAAGGCTGCAATCGAAATGGGCCGGCGATGTCAATCCAGTTACGTTGCCCATTGACGACGACGCCGATGCCAGGAATGAGCACAACCATCAGCAGCACCACGGCGACGATCAACACTGGCACTGCGAGTTTGCGCCACGTGGCGACCGGGAGACGCATGGCCACAGCCATGAGCACGAGTCCGATCCCCGCGAACAAGGCCTGCCGCTGCGCAATCGAGTATGGAGAACCCGTCTCTCTAAAACTCAAGATGCTTGACGCTGACAGCACCATGACGACGCCGAGAATAAGAAGCAAAATCGTGGCGCCCATAAGCAAGTGGTAGAGACCATGGGGATTGTCCAAAAACCGACGAGAGCGGCTTACGCGAGACGTGGTCTTGCGTGTCGACGTATGCGACCGATCTGAATTTCGACGAGGAACGGTTTCGGAACTCACGGTGTGCCACCTCCCAAAGCAGCAACCTCAGCCGCAAAGGCGTCGCCTCGATGCCCATAGTCAC
>CAFBMR010000057.1_pt1 | contig 12809 bp, 17 predicted proteins | sample 7269021 | NCBI WGS metagenome assembly CAFBMR01 (sample SAMEA6814071, study PRJEB35770) | uncultured Actinomycetes bacterium | biome: Freshwater; feature: Freshwater reservoir; material: water | place: Czech Republic | collected 2017-05-23 | depth 30m m
CGCGGACGCGATCACGGCCTTGCGGACTACAACACAACCCGCGCTGCCTACGGGCTACCCCGCGTCCGCACGTTTTCCGACATCACGACTGATCGAACGACACAGGCGAAGCTCAAGACCCTCTATGGTTCGGTAGACAACATCGATCTTTGGATCGGCGGACTTGCTGAGGACCACGTACGTGAATCCAGCGTGGGACCACTCTTCCAACGCATCATTGTGGATCAGTTCATGAGGCTTCGCAGTGGTGATCGGAATTGGTACGAAACCACCTTCACCGGACGCGAGCTCGGCCAACTACGCAGCACCCGCTTGTCCGACGTGCTGCGCCGCAACACTTCATTAAGAACACTCCAACACAATGTGTTCGTGTGGAATGAATCAGTCGAGAAGACCAACCAACTCCAAGGGCCAAGCGCCGCTAAGCCGCGCCGTCCATAGCGCGTGTCGAAGCAAGGAGTCGCTCCGTTAGTCGACTCGACTCGCGACCAAAACTGGGATTTCACGGTCGGTGGCCTTCGCGTAATCGAGATACTGCGGAAAAACCGCAGCCGAGCGATCCCACCAGGTTGCGCGCTCATCGCCGCTGACTTCTCGGACGATGAAATCGTGGGGCGTTGACCCGTCCTGAACCATCACCTGCGGATCCGCGAGGAGGTTGTAGTACCAACCCGGGTGCTCTGGGGCGCCACCCTTGCTCGCGACGAGTGCGTATTCACCATCATGCTCGACGCGGATTAGGCCGATCTTGCGCACCTTGCCCGTCTTTGCCCCACGCATGGTGACGATGACGACTGGAGTGTTATCGGGACCCACAGTGTTGGAACGCGTCCCGTTAGATGCTTCGTAGTCCGCAACCTGATCAGCCACCCACTGCGAAGTGCTCGGCTCGTACTCACCTGTGATTGGCACGGAATGAACTCCTTTGATGAGGAATCGGTCGAGACTTAGTCAGCCTACGGCACGAATGGCGCCGCGGAACGGGATCCAGGAATCCGCAACTAACGCAAGAAGATCAGTGCGAGGGCGATGATGAGAGCTAGAGCGGTGAAGCCCACACCCGTGATGAGCAACACGTTGCTTCGCGGGATCGATACGCCTTCGTGCATGGCCACATCTGCGTTGTGCCAACGATAGATGCCGATAAGGGCAACCGCGGCACCCAAGAAGACGGTCACCACAGCTATCACCCCAATTGCCCACGACCTCTGATCAATAGCGACAAACTGATCGAGTGCTACACCGCCAGCAACGAGGCCTAGGGCTGTGCGCATCCACGCCAAGAACGTTCGCTCATTGGCGAGGATGAATCGATAGTCGACTTGGGGCTGCTCCATTGGTCCTCCTAGTCCATCATCGCAATCAGGGCACCTAGTATCGCGCACGCTAAGACCAGCACACACATGGCGACTAGAACCGCTCTGCGCATCTGGAGCTTGCCACTCGAAATCGCCCGCATGCGCAGAAGAATCGCCACCGCGAGCATCAGGGCAGGTACGGCAGCGATGCAGCACACCCAGATGGGCATGTTTCGGAGATACGCACCACGGGCGAGAAGTGCGCCGACAGCCAAAACGAGGAGGATCGTGCGGCTGTAGGCCATCCAGGTGCGATCAATCCACGTGTTATCCGGCAACTCCTCCACAGGAAAACTCTCCCACGAATTTGACCAGTAAACGCATAGTGAATCGGCGTGGGCTCCCCATCGCCTGCCTGAGCCCTACTACCGTGAGTGCTACACGGGCCATCGGGCCCACCGTCTCAAGGAGTTGCAATGGGCTTTGGTGAAGCAGTCTCCACGTGCTTCCGCAAGTACGCGACATTCCAGGGAAGGGCCCGCCGGTCCGAGTTCTGGTACTACTACCTCTTCATCATCATCGTGAATGCCGTTCTGACCATCCCCCTATCCATCGCACTTATGAGTGCAGGCACGCATGAAGAGATTGTGAACGGTGTCAAAGAAACGGTGCCAAACAGCTTGAACGCCTTTGGCGTGATCATGCTCATCATCGTCGGGGTTTGGGCTCTCGCCATCTTGCTTCCGACACTTTCGGTCATGGTCCGTCGCCTTCACGACGCCGATCACTCCGGCTGGTGGTGGTGGATCAACCTCGTCTGCTTCGGCTGGATCGTTCTGCTCATCTTCTGGGTATCAGAAGGCACTCGAGGCGCAAACCGCTTCGGACCGGACCCCAAGGCCTAGACCAACGTTTATACGAAACAGGCCCCGGGATTCCCGGGGCCTGTTTCATTACTGCATCAGTTTTGCCGTGACATCTCGCTTGACGAAATGCTCTGCCACAAAAGACATGAACGGAATAGTTCCTGAGACAGCGACACCAAGAACCTTCAGCACCGAGTACTTCATTCGGAAAGTCACATCCAGCGCGGCAGCGAGATACAGCACGAACATCCAGCCATGCAAGACCCAGCCAATTGAGTAGACCGTAGAGACAGGCGAATGCCAGTTGTCCTTGAGAAGCCAGTAACGAAGTGGCAAACCGATGCAGACCATGACTGCCAAGAGCACGCCAGTGATCCACGCCATGATGCGGTAGCGCGTCGCCGCTCCAGCAAGACCCTTCATGGTGCCTCTTTCCCTCGATCGAGATCACGCAGATCGATACCGATCCAACGCCACCAGAAGAAGACTACAAAACCGGCAAAGATAAGCCACTGCAGGGCATAAAAGAAGTTCTGTAACGGGAAGCCAACGCCACCGGGCTGCACGGTCGACGGGACTGGCAAGGGATCGCCGGGGAAAGCAGGATCTTGGCTACTGAGGTTAACAATGCCCGCACGCACATCTTCACCCCAAGCAGCCACGATCTCATCGCGAGTCATCGACACGATGACGCCATTCTTCGCGGTAGAGCCGGAGTAGAAGTTCTCATAGGGCTGCATCACTCCGGTCACTTCGACGTTGCCAGTCGGGACTTCGACTACCTCCGGCAGCCACCCGCGAAGAATGGCCACTTGGGAGCCGTCAGAAAGCTCAAGCGGGCTGAGCACCCAGAACCCCTTGCGGCCATCAAGCGCGCGATTCGAGACGTACAACGGCGGCGCTGTATAGCTTCCAGTTGCGAAGACTGGTCGCCCGACGCTCTCACCCGGGAGATCGGTTCCAGCCGGTGCCAGATCGATGACTTGTACGGGAACTTCCAGCGCCGCATGCTCTGAATCCAATGTCGCCTGCGCGCGATCCCACTGCCAAACGCCCAAGCCCACACACGCTGCTAGCAAGACCACGCCTAGCAGCGAGCGAGCCAGCCAGCGCGGGGTGAACAGGAGCCGCAGCATGCTCACTGACCTGACGAGCCGTCTGGCTCCTCTGGGATTTGCTCATCCTCGCGTCGCGTCTCTTCCTTGCCCTTGGGTAGAGAAGGATCGATCTTCTTCATCTGCTTGCGCATCGATCGCCAGAGCAAGAACACCGCCACAACCAAGAAGATGAAGGACAGCAGGCCCAGCAGACCTGGTGTCACGCGATTGGGGTCGATCGGTGGAGCATCCTCAAACCACGTCATGGCTACTCCCTGATTCCAGCGAAGAGATCGTCCTCGGGTAAATCGACTGGCACGCGCGAGCGCGCCAATTCATAATCCTCGGTCGGCCAGACCTCGTGTTGCATGTCGAGCGGCATGGCGAACCAGAAGCCATCTGGAGCTACCTGTGTTGCATGCGCACGCAGCGCCTCATCTCGAATGTGAAACCACGGGGATGCAGGGACTCGCGTCGTCACTCTATGTGCGTCGTCAGGCCGTTCCGCAAGTCGCTGAACCCAATCACCGAAAGGTGACTCGGCGCCGCTCTCAAGTAGCGCCGCGTGTAGGGCTTCGACGCGTGCGCGATGGAACGTCTGGTGGTAGTAGAGCTTCAATGGCTCCCATGGCTCTCCAGTGCCGACGTGCTTTGTCGGATCACCAGCGCTTTCGTACGCCTCCATCGCGACTTCATGACAACGGATGTGATCTGGATGCGGATAGCCGCCGTTTTCGTCGTACGTAGTGATCACGTGCGGGCGGAAGCGGCGAACGACTTCTACCAAGGGACGTGCAGCTACGTCGAGGGGAATTGCTCCGAAGCAACCATCCGGAAGTGGGGGCTTGGGATCGCCCTCGGGATAGCCGGAATCTTCGAACCCAAGCCACACATGATTGACGCCGAGTACAGCTACCGCATCGGCCATTTCACGACGCCGGACTTCGGCGATGCCGTGCTCATCCACTTGCGACTGAGTGAGCGGATTGAGCACATCGCCACGTTCGCCTCCGGTGCACGTCGCGATGAGGACCTCCACGCCCTCGGCGACATAGCGGGCAACCGTTGCGGCCCCCTTACTCGACTCATCGTCGGGGTGGGCATGGACGGCTAGTAGTCGGAAGGCTTCGGGCACAGGGATAGTCTCCCAATGACTACTGGGACTACGCGAGCGGAGGTGCACATGAAGCCCAAGGACGTCCCCCCGCACATCGTGGCGCGCTACCGACTAGGCACTCCATGGTGGACGATCGCCCTCGTCGCGGTCGCCGTGGCAGCCTTCGGCGCAGCGATCGCCTTCGGCGCCTGGCAACTCGCCGCCCCCAAGATCGAATCCAAGGTACTCACGTGGCGGGTCCTTTCGCCCGAGCACACCGACGTCACCTTCGAGGTTCGGCGCAACGCGGATTCGGCTGTCTGGTGCATCCTGCGCGCCCAGGACGAGACCCACATCGATGTCGCATACGCCACCATCCCCCTAGCGGCGGGTGCCAGTTACGTGCAACTGACGTACCCCTTGCGGACGCTCGCTACGGCCTACACCGTAGAAATCCTGGCCTGTGAGGCTGGCGGACCACCCGTACGAGTGATTCCCCCACAGTTCCCCCCCGGCGTATTCCCGCCCGAACAGCCGTGGACACCGAATTCAGCCTGATCGCGTACCCTGCTCGGATGAGCGTGCCCGTCACCTGGTTGACCCAAGATGCCTTCAACCGACTCAGCGAGGAACTTGCTGATCGCGAGGGCGCACGCCGCCACGAGATCACCAAGCGCATCGAAGCCGCGCGCGAGGAGGGCGACCTCAAGGAGAACGGTGGCTACCACGCAGCGCGCGAGGAGCAGGGCAAGAACGAGGCGCGCGTTCGTCAGTTGCGGCAGTTGCTCGAAAACTCACAGATTGGTGTCCCTGACTCCCATCCTGACGAAGTGTCACATGGCAAGGTCGTCACAGTGCGTTTCAATGATTTCGACGAAGAAGAGACCTTCCTGCTTGGATCACGGGAAGAAGCTGCTCACGTATCTGTGGAGGTCTACTCGCCCTCGTCTCCGTTGGGTGCAGCCGTACTCGGCAAGCACGTCGGTGATTCGGCAAGCTACGCGCTCGCTAATGGCAAATCAGTGAGCGTCACGGTCGTGAGTGTGGAGACGTACGCCGGCTAAAGGCCATGTGACAGACGCCCAGCGAAACTCGCTCATATGGGCAACCGCGGGCCCGGCTCTTTGGCGCTGCGGCAGCCCAGGTTTTCGCGTTGTTGCCCGGTTGTGGCAGTGCCCGACTCCTTGTTGCTGACTTGTGACAACCAAGAATTCGTAGTTGCTGACTTGTGGCAACTTTTTGACCTCCGAAAATTGCCACAAGTCAGCAACTGGGAAAAACTAAGTGCCATAAGTCAGCAACTACTGGGGTGCAAGCGAATCGGGCCCAGAGAACAGGCGCAGAGAGCAAGCGCAGAGAACAGGGCCGGGGAACCGGTACGGGGAACCGGCACAGGGAACTTGCTCGGGGAACTTCCCCACTAGCAGTAGTTGCCTAAACGTGGTTAACGACTCGTCGTGCTGCGGTACTTCTTGATAGCCAGCGGCGCAAAGATCGCAATCAGGACCGCACACGAGATCAACGTGTACAGAGCCGCATGCTGCATCGGCCAGGCCGTCGAAGGAATGCCCGTGGGATTGCCGAAGAGTTCTCGGGCAGCCAAGACAACCGAAGAGACCGGGTTCCATGCCGCAACGACTTGAAGCCAGCCCGGCATTGATGAAATCGGCACAAAAGCATTGGACAAGAAGGTCAGCGGGAAAAGCCAGATGAGACCGGCGGTGCTTGCCGTCTCTGGATTTGGCACCTTCAAGCCAATCCAAGAACCAATCCATGCCACGGTGTAAGCGAACAACAACAAGAGCAGATAGGCGAGGATCGCGTTGAAGATTCCGTTGTTGATGCGCCAACCCACGATGAGCCCCGTGATTGACAACACGGTGAGCACGAGGACTTGACGCAGCGTGTCGGCCACAGTCCGCCCGAAGAGCACGGCGCCGCTCGACATCGGCAATGCGCGGAAACGATCTATCAGCCCGCGCTTCATGTCTTCCGACAAGCCCACTGTGCTGGCAGCAGCCGCAAATGCCACCGTCTGCCCAAAGATGCCCGGCATCAGATATTGGCGATAGGCGCTTGCGCCATCATCACCGGGGATCGGAATGGCCCCACCGAAAACATAGGCGAACAACAACACAAAGATGACCGGCTGCACGAGCGAGAAGAAAAGTAACTCCGGCACGCGAATCGTCTGAATCAGATTGCGACGCGCGACGACGAGACCGTCATGCAGCCCCCAGCCAATGATCGGCCGCTTCATGATCTCTGGTGCACCGGTGGTCATCACTGCCCCCTTCCACGACGTCGACTTGGCGGGGGTGGCGAATTATCTTCTTCTGCCGTATGCCCAGTGAGCGATAGGAAGACGTCGTCAAGCGTAGGTCGACGAAGCACGAGATCGGTCACGGCCACATCTTGCGCGTCAAGGGCCCGAATCGCATCGACCAGGACCGTAGAGCCGCCACTGACCGGAGCAGAGAGACGATCATCTTCGATGCTCACTTCGCCGGTGCTCACCGAACGAAGTGCCGTCGCTGCCGCATTCGCCTTGGCGACGTCCGCGATGGTGATCTCAATGCGATCACCACCGATCTGATCTTTGAGCGTGTCTGCAGTGCCCTTGGCGATAACGCGCCCCTTATCGATCACGACAATCTCGTTGGCCAACTGATCGGCCTCGTCGAGGTACTGCGTCGTTAGCAGAACGGTTGTCCCTTCCGCCACCAAATCGCGGATCACCTGCCAGAGCCCAAGACGAGACCTTGGATCGAGACCAGTTGTAGGTTCGTCGAGAAAGAGGATCGGCGGTTTGGCAATGAGGCTCGCGGCTAGGTCGAGCCTGCGGCGCATTCCACCGGAGTATGTCCGCAGCGAACGATTCGCCGCCGCCGTGAGGTCGAACCGCTCCAGGAGCTCATCCGTACGTACCTTCACGTAGGCAGGCTTGAGATGGTAGAGCCCACCGAACATTCGCAAGTTCTCTCGACCGGTGAGGTACTCGTCCACAGCGGCGTACTGACCCGTCAACCCGATCGATCGGCGCACAGCGTTGGGCTTAGTCAGCACATCGTGGCCCGCGACTGTCGCCGTGCCCGCATCTGGCTTGAGCAGGGTAGCCAGCACACGCACCGCGGTCGTCTTGCCCGCCCCGTTGGGGCCTAGCAGACCTAGGACTGTCCCTTCGGATACCCGCAGGTCAAGCCCGTCAAGCGCCACCACATCGCCGTAGCGCTTCACCAAGCCTCTGGCTTCAATTACGTCACCCACTTGCGTGACGGTACACGTTCAACGCGATCAGGCACGGGATTGGTGCCAGACTGAACCCATGGCGAGACAGGTAAACGCGGTCACGGAACGACTCCGACGCAGCCAGGTGGATTCCCCGGTAGATCGCCGTCGTGACATCGATCGCCCACCCGGCCCGCGTGCAGCCGATCTCCCCTACCGATTCGCAACTGGTGGCGACATCTGCGGGTACTTCGTCGATGTCGAACGTGAATACGAACAGATCGCGCACACGCGGATGATGCGCGATCACTTGTACATCCTCAACGACCCAGAACTCGTCGTGGAATTCTTCCTCAACCACTCTCGCGGCAATATGAAGGGCCGCGCATTGCAAGGAGCCAAGGCGGTTCTTGGCACTGGCCTCCTCACCAGCGACGGCGACTTCCACCTGCGCCAGCGGCGCCTCGTACAGCCGGCTTTCCATCGCGATCGCGTCGTGTCGTACGCCCAGACAATGGCCGCGATCACGCAGCGTCACGAACTGCGCTGGAAAGAGGGTGCGACATTCGACATGGTCGAAGACATGAGCGCGCTCACCCTCGCGATCGTTGGCGAGACGCTTTTTGGGGCAGACCTCACGTCAGACGCTGCAGATATGAATGTTGCGCTCACGGAAGTACTCACCGGATCCGGCGCGCGCCTGATGATGGGTGGGGGACTTCTGCGTCTGCCGACACCTGCGCGACGCAGATCGGTGGAATCAAGCGCCACACTGGATGCCATCGTGCAGCGCATGGTCGACGACCACCGACGTGTCGGTGACACCGGCGACATGCTCTCGATGCTTATCGCAGCCCAAGAAGATGGCGAGGGCATGAGCGACGAGCAGGTACGCGACGAGGCAATGACACTTGTCCTTGCCGGGCACGAAACGACTGCCATGGCAATGTCTTGGACGTGGATGTTGCTTGCCCGTAATCCTCAGGTAGCGGAGTGGCTCCATGAAGAGCTCGACTCGGAGCTTGCCGGACGCGCACCGGCCTTCGAGGATCTTGGCGTACTGCCACGCACTCATGCGGTCATCGCAGAATCTATGCGTATGTACCCACCGGCGTGGAGCATGGGCAGACGGGTGCTCGAGGATCTCACGCTCGGTAAGTGGCTAGTGCCTCGTGGGGCAATGGTGCTCTCGAGCCAGTACGCGCTGCAGCGAAGCCCGCGCTGGTGGGACTCACCACTCGCCTTTCAACCGCAGCGATGGATCGGAGCAGATGGCGCGTTTAGTGAGACCAATCCAGGACAACCTCGGGGAGCATGGTTTCCGTTTGGTTGGGGCAACCGTCGTTGCATTGGCGAGCAGTTCGCGTGGACCGAGGCGCAACTCATCCTGGCTACTCTCGCGCAGCGCTGGGAACCGCAATTGCAGCAAGGTCACCCGGTCGTTCCGCAGCCTGCGGTGACGTTGCGACCAAAGGGCGGACTTCCGGTGACTTTGCGGAGACGTTCAGGCCGATAATCCTGGGCCCTTTGAGGTGACCTCACGGCTCGAGCCGAGCCGCGCACGCGCAGCTGCCTCACGACCTGCCAATGATGCGGCTCCACCTTGTCTACTGACCGAGCCGGAGTAACCCTTCCAGCGACCACGCGCACTAGATGAGGAGCGATAGAAGTCGCGTACCTCAATTTCCTTAGCTCGCAGCACCAACTCACCGGTGACCTTCTCTCCCATCACAGCACCGAATTCCTCGGGTGCGATGTCCACAACACGTTGAGATTGGCGCGCAACCTCCTGCTCGTAGGCTTCGCGCAAACGTTGTGCGATGCGCTCAATAAAGGCGGTGTAGAAGGCTGCACGTGCAGTTTGCGAGGTGTGCTCCTTCGCGTATCCCTCGCGCGATCGATAACGATCACCGCGCCACTCCCCACGTTTGAGCCATGCAGTGGCACTCGTCGCCATCTGCGTTGCGAGCGAGGCGTAGAGCGTCTCGCAGACCTCGATGTCACTCGGCATACCGTAAGCGATGACATAGGTGGAATTGTGCGCAATGTCGATCTTGAGCGCATTGCAATGCCCGATCGACAAGAAGAGTGCTACGAGATGGCGATTAGCCCGTTGAGCTGGCTCACCGATGTGAATCGTCTTATTTGTGGGTTGCTCGCGTGCTTCGCGTTTTGCGATGCGCGCACGCGCAACTGCTAAGTCGACGCTCGCCTGGGTCGCGAGTGCTTGGGCCTTTGCAAGATAGAGCTCTGCTTCTATCGGGTTATCGGTGCGTTCGGCCTTCGCAAGCAGGGCCGCTATGCGGTCAAGGTGCTTCATACGCCCACCCCATCGAATGCAGCACGCAGCACGAGCGCGACCTCAGGACCGATGACGATCTCCACAAGCACGCCCATGGCCGAGATGAACTCCGGGCCGTGCGCAGCGATTTCGCGATCCTTTGAGTAGGCGAGATGGTGGGCGACTTCGTGCAAGACCACTAACTCACGCGCCGCCCAACGAGGTGGCGGCCCGGCCAGCGGAATCGCGATGACCGAACCGTCTCGTTCGTAAGTTGCACGAGAGGAGCCTGCCCGCTCGCGAACTGAGACTGCGCCGCATGTGGGCCAATCTCGCCGCACGGTTGGGAGCCCAAGGACCGCGTCGGCGTAGGCCTGAATCGACCGTACGTCGGCAAATCTGCGCTCAATCGGCAAGGTGATGGACGAGCCGAAGAAGTCGACCTCGCCACCTCGCGCGAGCAGGGCAGCGATCTGATCTTCGGCAGCGTAGACCGCCGAGCGGTGGGAGTCCCGATTCATGTTGTGACGATAAGCCGAGGGTCGGACATCTCCCAAGACCCACATAGGCAGGCTGGGGATAAGACAAACCCTGCCGCTTAGCTTTCGATCCGCTCCACTGTCACGGCTGTGCCGTAGGCGGCAACCTCGTTCATGACATCGCCCACCTCGCCGGTGTCAAAACGCATCGCCACGACGGCATTGCCGCCGACCTGGTACGTCGACATGCGAAGCCGATCGACTGCCTCTAGGCGACTGTCTGCAAGGAGCTTGGTGTAGCCCTTGACCTCGCCGCCAAAGACGGTACGGAAAGAAGCGCCCATGTTCGCAAAGGCGTTGCGAGCTCGCACGGTGAGTCCGAACACCTCGCCGTGGACTGCGGTAATGCGGTAGCCAGCGATTTCGTTGGTAGTCACCACGAGAATCGGCGGACCCGAGTAGGCCGCTGGGGCCGCGCCAATTTCGCCGGGAGACTGCTCGGTGATCGATGCCTGGTACTGGTCGGTCCACTGCGTGCCGTCCCACCAGCGGATGCGCGTGGCATCGGTGGGATCGGGGTACCAGCCTGCGGGGGGAAGATTGCCACCTGAAGTCGTCATACCGCCAAAATACATCGGCAGCGAGGTCGAATCATCGCCAACCGGCCCGAAGGCATAGATTCGGGCGGTGCGGCATCGGATTCCCCTCCTGCGTGAGTTACCGCCAGAAGTCGCCGTCCTGACTGCCGTCGCATTCTGCGTGGCCCTCGGATTCGGGATTCTCGCGCCCGCTATCCCCATCTTCGCTCGCTCCTTCGGTGTCTCTGCCTTTGCAGCCACCGCTGTCATTTCGGCCTTCGCACTCATGCGGTTCATTAGCGCCCCGTTTGCTGGATGGCTGACGAGCCGCATCGGTGAGCGCACGACGATCGCCTCGGGACTCATCATCGTCGCGGTCTCCAGCACCCTGGCTGGCTTCGCAAGCGACTACTCCCATCTCATTGTGATGCGGGCAGTAGGTGGAGTCGGATCTTCTATGTTCACTGTCGCCGCGCAGGCACTCATCCTGCGCGTCGTCGACGCACCGTCGCGTGGCCGTGCGTCCGCCGCATACCAAGGCGGGTTCCTCATCGGTGGAGTTGCGGGGCCTGCCGTCGGCGGACTTGTGCTTGCCATCTCCTTACGCGCTCCATTCTTCGTCTACGCGGCCTCACTGGGACTCGGCGCAATCGTGTGCATTGTCTTCTTGCATCCGCGCCGGATGGCTCGCCTGAACACGTCTACTGAACCTGAAATGGCTGTGACGAAATCGGGTCTACCCGAACTCAAGATCGCACTACGCAACCGCGCGTACATCGCAGCGCTAGCGGCAAATCTCGCCGGTGGTCTGGTCTCGTTTGGTCTTCGCGCAGCCCTGGTGCCCCTATTCATTATTGAAGGACTAAATCAGTCTGCGGGACTTTCCGGAGCCGCATTCCTCGTCGCCGCAGGCGCACAGGCCGTTCTCTTGCTCCCTGCGGGTCGGTGGACTGACACTCATGGACGTCGAATCATCATGATCGCTGGAACTTCCATCACGGCAGTGGCAATGCTCGCGCTCACGTTGTCCGATCTGCTGTCCAATGATCCCAGCCACAATTCGGTGTTTGGTGTGGTGATGCTGTTCGTGGCCATGGCAATTAGCGGTCTCGGCAGTGCTTTCCTCGGACCCGCGCCGTCCGCTGTGGTGGGTGATGTGATTGGTAACAGTCGGGGCGGACTCGTGGTTTCGGTCTTTCAGATGATGTCCGATCTCGGCATCGTGATCGGTCCGCTTCTGGGCGGGCTGCTCGTCGATGCCTTCGACTTCGAGTGGGCGTTCGCCATGGGCTTGGTCATTATGGTGATCGCGCTGATTTTGGCCCTGCTGATGCCGGAGACCTTGCGCCGTCGCCCTCCGGTGGCAGAATGACTCAGTGACCTTCACTCCCAGCAATCCACTGCCCGGCCGACCCGACTATCCATTCCTGCTGGCCGTTGACCACGCGGTTCTCGGCTCACCGATGCGCGAAATTCCAGATCAGCCTTGGCCCGCGGCCCTTGAGGTCATCTACTTCGGTATGGGCTGCTTCTGGGGCGCCGAGGAGATTTTCTGGCGTATCCCCGGGGTTTTCACAACAGCCGTTGGCTATCAGGGTGGAATTTCACCACACCCTACGTACGAAGAAGTCTGTAGTGGGCGCACTGGACACACTGAATCGGTGCTCGTGGCCTACGACCCCGCCAAGGTCTCCACAACCGAACTGCTGCGGCATTTCTGGGAGGAGCACGATCCGACTCAGGGCATGCGCCAAGGTAACGACGTCGGCAGCCAGTACCGCAGCGCCATTTATTGGACGACCGAAGAGCAAAGTGTGCTTGCGTCAGAGAGCGCCGCTGCCTACGAACCGGTGTTGATTGATCGGGGATACGGCACCGTCACAACG
>CAFBMR010000058.1_pt1 | contig 12789 bp, 8 predicted proteins | sample 7269021 | NCBI WGS metagenome assembly CAFBMR01 (sample SAMEA6814071, study PRJEB35770) | uncultured Actinomycetes bacterium | biome: Freshwater; feature: Freshwater reservoir; material: water | place: Czech Republic | collected 2017-05-23 | depth 30m m
AGCACCTCCCATGCCTGGCGACTGACCTGAGCATCGACTTGGGCGCCCTTGATTTGACCGATGAGCGTGGGCTCAACGCCGAGCATGACCGAGTCACCAATCGCAGTGAGGACGCCGTTGGCGTTTTTGGTGGGTTTCGCGGACGTTTGTTTGTCAGAGGATGATGCTCCACCGCTGGGATCTGTTGACGATGCTGAAGTGGGGTCGTCAGTGGGCGTGGTCGCTGCGGGGGTTGTCGGGGTAGGCGCCTTGGTAATGCTGACACTTGTGCGGCCCTTGAGATAATCATCTGCAAGGTTCATCGGGGCGGGCGCGGCCGCAAGAGCGACGCCAGTTACGCCGAGAGCCAGTATCGCGATGACTGCTGTGATTGCTGCCTGCGGCGCCGTAACGCGTCGCTCACCACGCGGCGTCGCGCGCCAGTTCTTCCACGTACGACCAATAACGCCACGGCGGATCGGGAGCTCGAAGAACCGGTAGGAGAGTTCTGCAACACCACAGGTGAGTGCCATACGTAAAACGAAATTCCAGACACCCACGATGGGTATGTCTTCGACCGGTTGAAGAAGCAGGAAGATCGGCCAGTGCCACAGGTAGAGGCCGTAGGAACGTTGACCGAACCAGCGCATGGGTTGAGCGCCGAAGATCTTCCCGAAGGGCGCGCCGGGGTGACTTGCTCCAGCAATCAACAGACACACGATAAAGGAAATCGCGAGGAAGCCGCCTTGGTAGAGCCAATGCGAGGACTCTGGGACGCCGATGAAAATCCAGATAATCACGGCGAGTGACGCGAATCCAATGAAAGTAATCGTCATCTGAGCGCCGGCGTTGAGCGTCTGCTTCAGTCGGCCCGGACGCCAGACGATCGCCATTGCCGCACCGAGTAGCAGGCCCATGACGTGAGTGTCCGTGCCGAAGTAGGCGCGGCTGGGATCAGCGCCGGGCTGGAGTAGGCCCTGTGAAGTAACTACGTAGAACATCCAGATCGTCGATGCGATCGACAGAACGAGTGCGGTGACGAACACAGCCTTGCGGCCGCGCCACTTCAACAAAACAAACGCGATCGCCGGCCAGATCAGGTAGAACTGCTCCTCCACCGATAGCGACCACAGGTGCTGAAGCAGAGAGGTGCCCCAGGAAGTGAAGTAGGAATGCTCTTGGAAGATGAACCACCAGTTGGTTACGTACAGAAGTGATGCAAGTCCGTCAGTACGAACCGATTGCGCGGAATCGTGGTAGAAGAAAGCTGCGATGACGGCGACAACAGCGAGCATCAAGAAAAGTGCGGGAAGCAGACGGCGGGCCCGGCGCAGATAGAACTGCCCGAAGTTGATGCGGCCCGACCGCGCGAACTCCTCCACGATGAGCGTGGTGATCAAAAATCCGGATAGGACGAAGAACACATCGACGCCAAGGAAACCGCCAGCGAATCCGGTGAAGAAGCCGCCCTTGGTGCCGGTCACGTCTGCGTGATAAAGCAAGACCCCGATTACGGCTAGGGCTCGCACGCCGTCTAGACCCGGTAGGTAGCCCATCTCACCGGACTTGGGCCCTCGGTCGAGGTTCCACGGAGAGCGGCGGCTAGCGCGGCCTGTTGAGGGCACGTCGGACAAGCCTCAACCCTCCCTCACTACCGGCACGCCTAAGTGCGCCCCTCGACGCCCATCGTAAGCGAGTGAGTGCTCGGAACCCGGGTCAGACGTTGCGGAAGCGGTTGATTGCGTCGTAGTGCTTTGAGCGCATCTCGTGGTCGCGAACTCCTAGCCCCTCCTCTGGGGCGAGGCACAGCACACCGACCTTGCCCTGGTGAAGATTGCGATGCACGTCAAGTGCCGCCTCGCCGGTCTGCTCAAGGGGGTAGGACTTGGACAGAGTGGGGTGGATCATGCCCTTCGCGATGAGGCGATTGGCTTCCCACGACTCGCGGTAGTTGGCGAAGTGCGAGCCGATGATGCGCTTGAGGTTCATCCACAGGTAGCGGTTGTCATATTCATGCATAAAGCCCGATGTCGACGCACACGTGACGATTTTGCCGCCCTTGCGGGTGACGTAGACCGAAGCACCGAATGTCTCACGACCGGGATGTTCGAAGACGATGTCAATGTCGTCGCCGCCAGTGAGTTCGCGAATCTTCTTGCCGAAGCGCTGCCATTCCTTGGGGTCTTGCGTGTGCTCGTCCTTCCAGAATTTGTAGCCTTCTGCGTTGCGATTGATGACGAGTTCGGCGCCCATGGCGCGGCACAGATCTGCCTTGTCCTCGGACGAGACCACGCACACGGGGATTGCTCCTCCGTTGACTGCGTACTGAGTTGCGTAACCACCGAGACCACCTGACGCACCCCAGATGAGGACGACGTCGCCCTGCTTCATGGCGCCGCCATTCTGGGAGACGAGCTGGCGGTAGGCAGTGGAGTTGACGAGACCAGGCGAAGCAGCCTCCTCCCAAGTGAGGTGCTTGGGCTTGGGCATCAACTGGTTGGACTTCACGAGCGCGATTTCGGCCAGACCGCCGAAGTTGGTCTCGAATCCCCAGATGCGCTGCTCTGGATCCATCATCGTGTCGCTGTGACCTGACGGGTGCTCTAGCTCGACGGACAGACAGTGCGCGACTACTTCGTCGCCGGGCTTCCACATGTTGACACCAGGTCCGACGCGCAGCACAACGCCAGCCGCGTCGGAACCCACAACGTGGTAGGGGAGATCGTGGCGCTTGGTGAGCGGGGAGATGCGGCCGTAGCGTTCAAGGAATCCGAAGGTGGACACTGGCTCGAAAATTGATGTCCACACCGTGTTGAAATTGATGGCGCTTGCCATAACAGCGATCAAGGCCTCGCCCGGACCGAGTTCGGGCAACGCGACTTCGTCGACGTGCAGCGACTTGCGCGGGTCCTTGTCCTTCGTGGCGACACCAACGAACATTTCCTGTTCGTCCTTGTGCACGGTGACGCCGCGGTAGTGGTCGGGGATGTCGATCGTGGCGAAGTCTTCGGGTGCGGTATCGCCGGCGAGGATGGCGTCGCGGATCTGCTTCATGACGGTTCCTTTCGGATGCGCTTCAGGTGTGTTAACGCTCGTTCACTGATGCTACATCAGTGTCCGTGACCTGGCTCGACGAGTTCGACCAGTACTCCGCCCGCGTCCTTGGGGTGTATGAAGTTGACCAGCGAGCCTGCGGTGCCGTTCTTGGGCTCGTCGTAGAGCAGGCGTAGTCCGGCGGCGCGCAGGGCGGCAGCCGCAGCCCGCACGTCCACGACCGTGTAGGCCATCTGCTGGATGCCGGGGCCGCTGCGCTCCAGGAACTTCCCGATCGGCGAGTCGGCCGAGAGGGCCGCCAGTAGTTGAATACAGGAGCCAGAGTCGGCGACGGCCATCATGGCCTCGCGTACGCCTTGCTCCTCATTGACCTCCTCGTGGACGAGCGTGAAGCCAAATGCGGACTCATACAGGGCGATAGCCGCGTCTAGATCGGCTACTGCGATCCCGACGTGATCGATCCGGGTAATTCCAATGCCGGGCATGGGTACAGCCACGGACCCTCCTCAACTAGATTGAGACTATTGTCCCGCGAAGGCCCCTGCCCCACAAAGGAGACCCCATGTCCGCTTCAGATCCCACTGTCATCGTCGCTGGCGCTCGCACGCCGATGGGCAGGCTGCTTGGCTCGCTGAAGGGGTTCAGTGCGTCCGATCTCGGCGGTATCGCGATCAAGGGTGCTCTCGAGAAGGCCGGTGTTGCTCCTGAGCAGGTGGACTACGTGATCATGGGAGAGGTGCTTCTTGCGGGCGAGGGCCAGATGCCGGCGCGCCAGGCAGCGGTCAAAGGCGGCATTCCGATGTCGGTGCCGTCATTGTTGGTCAACAAGGTCTGCCTCTCCGGGATAGACGCAATCGCGCTCGCCGATCAACTCATCCGCGTGGGCGAGTTCGAGATCATCGTTGCTGGTGGCATGGAGTCGATGACCAATGCGCCGCATCTGGTCAAAGGCTCACGCGAGGGCGTGAAGTACGGCGATTGGACTCTGGTTGATTCGATGGCGTACGACGCACTCACCTGCGCCTTCGACAAGGCGCCGATGGGTCAGGCGACCGATGATTTCAATGAGCGTTACAACATTAGCCGTGAGGACCAAGACGCTTTCTCCGCGCGCTCGCATCAACTCGCCGCTAAGGCTTGGGCCGATGGCATCCTCGACGACGAGGTCGTGGCGGTGCCGATCCCGCAGCGCAAGGGTGACCCAGTGATGTTCAAGACTGACGAGGGGATTCGCAGCGAGACGACCGCCGAGTCACTCGCGGGTCTGCGTCCGGCGTTTGTGAAGGATGGCACGATTACTGCGGGTAACGCGTCGCAGATCTCCGATGGTGCTTGTGCCGTCGTCGTGATGAAGAAGTCGAAGGCTGAGTCGCTCGGGCTGAAGTGGATCGCGGAGATCGGTGCGCATGGCGTGACCGCTGGGCCCGATGCTTCCTTGCACGAGCAGCCGGCAAACGCGATCCTGGCCGCATGCGCCAAGGAGGGCATCACGCCTGCCGATCTCGATGTCATCGAAATCAACGAAGCCTTTGCCATCGTGGGTGTTGTGTCGACGCGCAAGCTTGGTGTGGACGAGGCAAAGGTCAATCCCAATGGTGGAGCGATTGCCCTTGGTCATCCAGTGGGTATGTCGGGTGCTCGCATTGCGCTCCATCTCGCTCTCGAACTCCAGCGTCGCGGCGGCGGCATTGGTGCCGCGGCTTTGTGCGGTGGCGGTGGCCAGGGCGATGCCTTGATCATTCGTGTGCCTAAGGCCTAGTAGTGAACGAAGTCTCCGAATGGGTCGCACGTGCTCGGGCTGGTGAGCCCAGAGCTGTCGCGCGCCTCATCTCGTGGGTTGAGGATGGCTCGCCCGATGTGGCTGAAGTCATGGCGCTTCTTGCGCCAACCTCCGGAACCGCACATGTCATTGGTCTTACCGGTTCGCCGGGTGTCGGAAAATCGACGACCACCTCGGCGCTCGTGGGAGCGTTGCGAGCTCGTGGGAACCGCGTCGGTGTGATTGCGGTTGATCCGAGTTCGCCTTTTTCTGGAGGCGCTCTACTGGGTGATCGCATCCGCATGCAGGAGCACGCGACGGACCCTGGAGTTTTCATTCGGTCCATGGCATCTCGTGGTCACCTAGGCGGGTTATCGGCGACGACACCACAGGCCCTTCGTGTTCTGGAGGCGGCCGGTTGCGATGTCATCTTGATCGAGACGGTCGGAGTGGGGCAGTCGGAGGTGGAAGTGGCTGCCGCTGCTGACACGACAATCGTGCTACTCGCACCGGGCATGGGTGATGGCATTCAGGCCGCGAAGGCGGGCATACTCGAGATCGCCGACGTGCTGTGCGTGAACAAGGCAGATCGTGATGGTGCTGACACGACGATGCGCGAGTTGCGCCACATGATCGCGTTGGGCGAACGTTCATCGAGTGCCTGGGAAGTTCCCGTTGTTAAGTCGGTCGCTTCGACTGGCGTCGGAATCCCCGAACTTTTGGATCTACTGGATAAGCACTTCGCGTGGCTCACCGAGACAGGTGAGTTGACATCGAGGCGCGAACGCCGCGCGGCAGAAGAAATCAGTGCGTTGGCTATCGCGGCGCTCAAGCGACGGCTAGCCGCACAAGAGCCGGAGTTGTTGGCAGATTTGGCTAAGGCCGTCGTGGAGGGCCAGTTAGATCCCCATGCAGCCGCTGCGCAATGGGTGGAGCGACTCCTCGCATGAAGCTCCTCGATGCCACGGTGACAGGATCACCCTGTGAATAAGCCACCGGACCCGGCCGCTTCCGCGGCCACGTTAAGGGGAGCAGTCGACCTAGGCGCTCTCTCCGCGCAGCGTGAGGCGCAGCAGCGTGCCGCTTCGGCACCGCCGCCACCTCCTGGCGTCGTAATCGACGTCACCACGGAAAACTTTGAAAAGGCGGTCATCGAGCAATCAATGACAGTTCCGGTCGTGGTGGATCTTTGGGCGACGTGGTGTGGGCCGTGCAAGACGCTGTCGCCAATTTTGGAGATGTTGGCCGGTGCCTATGGTGGCCGATTCGTGTTGGCGAAAATCGACGTTGATGCCGAACAGCAAATTGCGGCGGCTTTTCAAGTGCAGTCCATTCCGACAGTTATCGCTGTCGTCAAGGGTCAGCCCGTGCCGCTGTTCCAAGGTGCGCTCCCCGAAGCTCAGGTCCGGTCCTACCTCGACCAGCTCATGAAGGCTGCCGAGGAAATGGGTGTCAATGGGCGCGTAGGCGCAGCGGACGAACCCGAGAGTGACGAACCTGTCGAGGAGCCTCTCGATCCACGTTTCGTCGCGGCTTTCGACGCCATCGAGGCGGGTGACTGGGCGCAGGCTGAAGCGGAGTATGCCAAGTTGCTGAATGATTCACCCGCAGATGCAGACGCGAAGGCCGGCGTACTCCTCGCACAGTTGATGCAACGAGTGGAATCACCTGCTGAAGTCGGCGATGCTTTCACACTCGAGCTGGCCGCGGCTGATCTCGACGCAGGTGGCGGCGACTGGGCTGGTGCCTTCGCGCGGCTGGTGGAGCTCGTGCGGGCGTCGGCTGGCGATGAGCGCAACGTCGCACGCCAACGGCTGCTTGATTTCTTTGAATTGGCGGGCGATGACCCCGCTGTGCAGCCCGCTCGAATAGCTCTGGCGAGTGCTTTGTTCTAGTGGCGTTGGCATGGATTGCGGGCTATGTTGGCCCTTCCAGCCTGAGTAAAGGATTCTGTCCACGTGCGAGCAAATTTCCTAATGGCGCCTGTCGGTGTTGTGATTCTTGTGTCGGGTCTCGTCGGGATATTGCCTGTGGCCAGTGCCGTCAATGTGGCTGCGGTGAGCGCACCCGGTGTTCCGACTCGCGTGGTAACTACTGGGGCAACCCCGCGCACCATAAACGTGGCATGGACGGCGCCGATCTCAAACGGTGGAGCTGCCATCACATTATTCCGTCGAATATCGCAAGGTCGGCGAGTCGACGTGGACGAGCTTTCAAGATGGCGTATCTCCGACAACGTCAGCAACCATTAGTGGACTTAGCGGTTCATCGCTATATGAATTTCGTGTAAGCGCTTGGAATTCACGGCAAAGTGGCTGGAGTGCTCGTGCGTCGGTGGTTGCGACGGGAGACTTCTCATCGTGTGTTGTCATGGCCTCAGGTTCAGCGCAGTGCTGGGGCGACAACACCAATCTGCAGGCGGGACATGGTGTCCTCTACTTTGAGGGACCCGGCCAGGTAGACAATCTTGACGGAACTGGACCCGACAAAACCGTTGTATCTGTTGCTGCTGGCTCCGCACATTCATGCGCAGTTCTCGAAAATGGTTCGGCAAAATGCTGGGGAGCTGGGTTCAGCGGCCGGCTCGGCGATGGCTCTGGCGAAACAAGTGGCAGTCCACTCTTTGTGGCGGGACTCGACGGAACATCACCGGGGAAGTCGGTAGTTGCGATCGCTGCGGGTTCGGGTCACACATGTGCAGTTCTGGGAGATGGATCCGCAAAGTGCTGGGGCACAAATTTTTCTGGCCAACTGGGCAACGGCACGACCGCTAGCGCTTTAGAGCCCGTGGCCGTGGCGGACCTGGATGGCACCTCACTTGGAAAGACGGCGTTGTCGATCTCCGCTGGAGCAGCGCAGTCGTGTGCGGTTCTCGCTGACGGTTCGGCGAAATGCTGGGGGAGCAATACCAGTGGCCGATTGGGTCGGGGGACCGACGAAGACAGTCTCGTCCCCGTGCTCGTTTCGGGCCTTACCGGCGGCATGCCAGCAACGACGGTCCGATCAATTGCCACGGCCGTACAACACACATGTGTAGTGCTGGGAACAGGCGGAGTGAGCTGTTGGGGAGCGAACTTCAATGGTCAACTCGGTGATGGCACAACCAATGCCAGCAACACGCCCGTTGCCGTGCCCGACATAGACGGCACAACTCCGGCGAAGACTGCCATTGCTGTCTCCTTGGGTGAAGCGCACACGTGTGCGTTGTTGGCCACGGGCGCGGTGAAGTGCTGGGGTGGCGACGATCGCAGTGAGTTGGGTTCAGGTCCAGGGACCAGCCTGACTCCGGTGATGGTGACGGACATCGACGGTACCTCTCTCGACAAGACGGCAGTTGCTCTTGCTGTGGGCGGCGCGCATTCCTGCGTTGTCCTCGCTACTGGTGGCACCAAGTGTTGGGGCACTAACACCCGAGGTGAACTGGGTAGCGACACGGGGATTACCTACACGACGCCGATCACTGTCCCGAGCCTTGAGGGGGCTAGCCAACAGCCGAAGGTCACCACTCCCAGCTTCGGCGCAACAGCGCCGATCGAAGCGCCGGGCGCGCCCACGGGTGTCACCGCAGCAAATCCCACTACCTTGTCGCTGGAAGTTTCGTGGACTCCGCCAGCGTTTGACGGCGGGTCGCCCATTTTGGCTTATTACGTGCAATATCGCATTGCTGGCTCGATCCCATGGTTGGAGTTCGCGCGCGATGATTCGCCGGCAACGTCAGTCATCGTCACTGGCCTAGCTTCGGACACGTTGTATGAGTTCAATGTGGCAGCGGCCGTCGACAGTGCGGTTGGTGCCTACACATCAACAGCAACTGCGACGCGCACGCTTTCTGGTGGACCCGGCGCGCCGACGAACGTAGTTGCCTCCGCGCCAACCGCTACGCAAATTGGTGTGGCGTGGACATCTCCGACCGCGACGGGTACGTCCTCAATCAGCGACTACGTTGTGCAGTACCGGACTCTCACGGCACAAACGTGGTCTTCGGCTAGTCACGTGAGGTCTACTCGAACTTTGATGGCAGTGTCCGGGTTGGCCGCTGGAACGACATACGTCTTCCGTGTAGCGGCGGTGAATGGCGCAGGCCCGGGTGAGTATTCAGCGGAGTCCAATTCAGTCGTGACTTTGATCTTGCCAGGTGTTCCGGGGAAGCCGAAGATTGTCACAAGGTCGAACACAAGTGTGAGCATCTCGTGGACCGCAGCAGTGGCGAATGGAAGCCCGATCGGAAGTAACCTCGTGGAGTACCAAGCCGATGGCGGAGCGTGGAAGTCGCCGGTGCCAGCGACTTCCATCGCCAGGGCAGTGACGTTTGCAGTTAAGGAGGGGTCCACATATGTATTCCGCGTCAAGGCCATCTCTGCCGCTGGCACCGGCCCATCGTCACCTGTGTCTCTATCCGCTTTGGCAGCAAGCGCACCTTCTGCGCCGATCCAATTGACAGCGGGCACAACAAATCTCGCGGGGCAGATCGCGGTGGCGTGGGGGAAAGCGAATTTGCGTGGCGTGCCATACGGACGCTATACCGTCGCGTGGAAAGTGAAAGGCGGCGCATGGCAGGCGGAAGAGGATCCAGTTCTGCTCTGGCGCCACACCATCACCGGGCTGAAGAAGGGTGTCACTTATTTTGTGCGTGTCACTGTCACCACGATTGAAGGATCGGCAGCGTCTACAAGTGTGGGGATTCTGATCACGAAGTAGTTCGCGTTTGTATGTCCTAGAACGGTGGTGGTCCATCGTCTTCCTCAGGCCAGATTGTTTTGGGCATGGGCGTGTAGGGGTGTGGCGCTTTTGCTCGGAGGCCTCTGGGACTGGTCCAAGTAGTTTCGCCCGAATCGTGATCTCGGGTGACCTGCCAATTCCCGTGCGTTTTCAAGTTGTGGTGATGCACGCATAGCGGGTGCAGGTTGGATCTGTCGGTGGGTCCTTGGGGCCACGGCGTGATGTGGTCGAGTTGGGATCTTCGGGCTTGTTGGTTGCATCCGGGATAGGTGCATTTAGGGTCCCGGGCGTGGATGAACTCTCGAATTTTTCGACTGGGTTCGTATCTGGTGTTACCGAGGTCCAATATTTGCCCGGTTATCGGATCGTGGAGGAATCTTCGCCACTCGTTGTCGGCCGCAAGTGCGCGAGCAAGCTCTGGATCCAGTGGTCCGTAGCCGGGAAGCTCTGCGGGGTTATCGCGTAGCGCGAGGAGCGTGGGGAGGTCGATGAGGACGCCCACGTTGACGCGCGCGGGGACGTTGACGCAGTCCAGAGACGTTGCTGCAGGCGTGGGCTTGGTGTTCATCACCACCTCCACCAACACGTCAGCGCGGGCTTGATTGATCGTGTGCACACCTGACGCGTCATGCCCGGCCTCTTCGATAGCTTGGCGTTCTGCCGCGAGAGATGCCTCAGCCATCTCGGAAATCCGCTCATAGAACGAGATGCCTTGGACCTTGGTGGTCCACAGGGAAATTTGGGCGAGGCCGTCTTCTTCGAGGATGCGAATCTTCACACCACGCTTGGCCATTGCCTGCGCACGCTTCTCTTTGGCTCGCTCAGGCGCGATGCGATTAAGGGCTCGGGTGAGTTGGTCTTTGGCGTAGGAGTAACCCGCGGGAGCGCCTTCACGGGTGATGGGGTCGATGTGGCGCACAAGTCTTGGGAGAACCATGGCCTCAACTCGGGCTATCTGCTCGAACGACAAGCCATCCATCGCATCAGCCATCAGGCGCGCGACTGGCTCGGTCACCAAACCTTGGGCGAGGGCCTCGTGGGTAGTGGAGAGAACACCCTCGGGGTTGAGCAGGCCAGCTTGGGCGATCTTCACATCAGCCGTAGACCCATGGACGCCCATTACCAGGCCAACTTCAGCGACCACTCCGGAGCGCGACACATCAAACCGAGAAGTCTCTCGGCCCGTGCGATCCATCGCCGCGGTTGCGTAAGCATGAGTCATGCGGGTGGATAACGCGGCCGACCACGCCTCTTGACGCTTACACAACTGCAACAGGATCAACCGGCCCGCATCCGCCCCCTCACGCACCGCAACCTGCATCGCATGCTCAGACACGGCCTCGGGATCCGGCAAATCGAACTCGACTGGAGCCACTCGGTCTGGATCGATCGCATCCAACACACCCGCCATCGCCCAACTCGGACCCTGCGCGAGAAGCAGACGCAACACGTCATTCCCGATCGCGCCACCCGCAGCCAGCACCTCTTCGCGCAGCACAACAAGATCAACCGGCAACTCACCAGTTGATGTGCACAGATCGAGGTTTGACACGGGAGAAAATCCTTTGCGACTCGAGTGGCCACCACACACCCAACGCATAAGCACACCGAAGCCGAAAAAGGCCCGGACCACAAGGATTCTTGATCTAAGTAATCTCCCAATTGGGAGCGCCACAATGTGAGAACAGAATATATCGAGGCACTGACAACGTCAAGCCCAAACACCAAAAAAGTGTTGAAAACTATGAAGAATTTTGCGCCGCACTCATCGCTTCAATTGCTGCTCGGAAGTTGGGAGCCAGACTCTCGCTCGTAGGTACGGAGATGTGTTGGCCTTCGCGCGTGATCGGTACTCCGTCGCTCGGCACAGCGATGCAGCTACCGTTGGGACATAACTGCGGACGGATGTCAATGGTGCTGGAGCCGGTGGCTGCGGCAGTGTCGTCAACGACTTGGGCGAAGGGAAGTTCTTCAGCCTCCATGTCGGCCAAGAGCACGGCGGTATTACACGCCTTGGTCAAAACCGAGATAGTGGTACAGACCTGTGGATTCCAGTCGAACAACATTCCTGGTTCTGGCAAGAGTACTTGCTGTCCGGCTTCGCGCAGAGCCTTGATCGTGCGGAGGAAGCCTTCTGCGTAGATGGGTACCTTTTGCGCAGGGTCCGTGACGTAGTCGCCGCGTGTCAGACTTAAACCAACTTTGCTGGAGAGAAGGTAATCCTGTGTATTGGAGATAATCACCAAGCCGGGTTCTGCGGAAATGAGCCACTTCTGGGTGGCCCGGACGAATGCGCGGCAGCCTTCGGCAGACCAACGTGGTTTGGGATGCGGCACATTGATGAATCCGTCGAAATACGGGCAGGCGGGTGCTGTGGAGATAGTGACGGGGCGGTCAAGTTCCGCACCGGCGTTAATGACGGCACTGCTGTACTGGCCGGCTTTGGAGTCGCCCACGAGATAGATGGGTGCACCGGTCGCATCGGCATTCCATACACACTGGCCGTCACGCGGCCCGGTTTCGAGCGGAGTCTGGCATCCGGCTGCTGCATTCACGGCGAGAGTGTCGACGGCGTACTGGAACTTCTGTAGGTCCGGATTCCAGAGCGCGTTGTTCGATGCGGTCAGCGTGAGTGCAGATAGCCCGAGAGCGGGCACCAACGTCAGCGTGACAACGCGCACTATCCGCCAAGGGGTCCCCGTGGGCAACAGCCGCACTGGGTTCTCGATCCAGCGGTACGAAGCGATACTCGGGAGTAGCGACACCAGCGCTGCAACAACCAAGACCCACGGTAGATCTGGCCACAGCAAGGCCGAGAACACAATGAACGGCCAGTGCCAGAGGTACCACGAGTAGGAGCGATCACCCACCCACGTGAAAGGCCGCGTCGATAGAGCGCGGCTTACGGGATTGGCCTCGTTCGCGCCGGCGAGGATCAAGAGCAAAGTGGCAATGACCGGTAGAAGTGTCATTGGTCCGGGGAAGATCGTGTCTGAGGAGATCAGCCATAGCGACGCAATCAGGAGCCCGAGACCGAGGACGCCACCCACCGTTGCGAAAGCAATGGGTATGCGACGAAGATGTGTGGTCGCTAGAGCGAGCGCAGCACCCGCGGCAAACTCCCATGCGCGTCCCAGGGGGCCGTAGAAGCCCATCATCCAACTCGGCAGCCAGGAAATTGGGGTGCCTGATGCCTCGAGCAGCATCGCCGCGAGCGAAGCCGCCCCAAAAAGCACCACGATGATGATGGGTAGCCGACGAAGTACGCGCACCTTGCG
>CAFBMR010000059.1_pt1 | contig 12442 bp, 12 predicted proteins | sample 7269021 | NCBI WGS metagenome assembly CAFBMR01 (sample SAMEA6814071, study PRJEB35770) | uncultured Actinomycetes bacterium | biome: Freshwater; feature: Freshwater reservoir; material: water | place: Czech Republic | collected 2017-05-23 | depth 30m m
AGCTTTACGATCGACCTGGAAACTTTCGCGACTCGTGACGGCTTGCTGTCGGCACGGTCTGCTCAGATGCTTGTGGATAATGGTGCTTATAACCATTCAGGCCCCTCCGTCATGGCCAACGGTATGCAGGTCATCGCTTCGTTACTCAGGGTTCCCGACGTTGAAATAGATGCGCGCCTTGTCTACACAAATAAGCAGCCGGGTGGACAGTTCCGCGGATACGGAGGTCCACAGGTTGCGTTTGCGGTCGAATCCCAAACCGATGAAATCGCTGCTGCACTTGACATGGATCCCGTAGATTTTCGGATCCTCAATGCCAACCTTGCCGGTGATGTTACGCCGGTGGGATGGCAAATCCACTCCGCGCGCCTCGTTGAGTGTCTCGAGCGAGCAAGGGACGAAATCGGTTGGGCCGACAAGAAGAAGTGGGCTGGTTCGGGGCGGGGTGTGGGTTTTGCAGCGGCCATCCATGTGTCTGGGGCCAATATTTATGAGGGTGCCAATAAGAGTGGTGCGGCAATTGACATCACTGGCGATGGCGTAATCCGAATTCGATTTGGTGGCGCAGATGCAGGTACGTGGCAAAAGACCCTCCTGACACAGTTTGCGGCCGAGGAATTAGCAATCGACTCCACTCGCATCACAGTGCTGACTATGGAGTCGCATCAGACACCGCACGAGCTTGGAGCATGGTCGAGTCGAGGCACGTACATGAGTGGCCACGCGGTGGGCACTGTTGCTCGCAAAGCTGCGCAGAAACTTCGTGAACTTGGTGCCGTAACTCTTGGAGTTGGAGTGGAGGACACATTTTTGCGCGACGGCTATGTCGTATCGGGCAACGAAACTGTGTCATTCGCCCGCATTGTGGAGGAGCATTGCTCGGGCTTGCTGACTCTCGAAGAACAGATTGAGTTACCTATTGATGCTGTGAATCGCGAAACTGGTGTTGCGAACATCTCCGGTGCCTATGCGTTTGCAGTTCAGGCGGTAGAAGTCGAAGTTGACCGAGAAACCGGCAAGGTTAAGGTCGTCGATGCCGTCTCAGTTCATGACTCTGGTGTAGCCATCAACCCCATTGGCCTAGAGAGTCAGATTGTCGGTGGAATGGCCATGGGTATCGGGCTGGCTCTTGGAGAGGAATTGCTCTTCGAGGGTGGGCAGTCGATGACCCGCTCCTACATCTCCTACCCCCTGCCGCGAGCCGACGACCTTCCGCCAATTCGGGCGGTACTCATCGAGGAGCCCGATCCCAACGGACCCTACGGTGCCAAGGGAGTGGGCGAAATTGTCCTTGTCCCGACTGGGGCCGCGGTAGCTAACGCGATTGCACACGCGACAGGCGTTCGACTATATGAGTTGCCTGCCACGCCGGATCGCGTTCTCGCGGCGCTTGATGGTGGTACGACCACACGTCGCGCGTCCCTATGGCGTAGACCTGGTCGTTGGTGGATTGAAGGAATGCGTCGAGCTTATCCCCTTGGGGCGCACTGGCTCCTTCACCGAATTGGACGCCGGTTTGCTCGCCCGGTAGTACCACTTGCGCTTACGACCATTGCGCGCCCCACTTCCGTTCAAGAGGTAGCGGACGCACTTGCCAGCTCGGGATCTCGTGTCATCGGAGGAGGCACAGACTTCATGCCGGCTCGCCGCCAAGGAGTCGCAACAGCTAGCACACTCGTAGACATAACCGTGACGCCTGGACTCTCCACTATCGCCACAAATAATGCAGGGCTGTTACTTGGGGCGGCAGCACGGCTTGATGATGTGTCCTCATATGTGGCAGGGACCCCATTTGATGTCATTCAGGAATCCATTGATCAAATCGCAAATCCGCAAATCCGCTCTATGGCAACGGTAGGCGGAAATCTATGTCAACTGAATCGGTGCTGGTTCCTTCGCAATGACTTCATGTGTTACAAACGCGGTGGAGCATCTTGTCCTTGTTATGCGGTGACCGGTGATCATCGTTTCTATCACGCTGTTGTCGAGGGACATCGATGTCAGTCCGTTACCCCCTCTGATCTCGCGACGATCTTGACCGCAATGAACGCAGAAGTGAACGTCATGAGCAATAAGGGTGCGCACAAAATTGCGATGACGGGCCTGTATAAGGGACCGGGAGAGACTGTGCTGGCATCGGGGGAGTTCATTGCGTCGATTGTGATTCCGCATGCAGCGGCAGGCTCGGGGACTGCTTATGCCAAATTGAATCGCTCAAGTGGCGACTTTGCGATGGTGTCCGCCGCCGCGAGTTTGACGTATGGCATTGATGGTGTCATTACTCGAGCGCGAGTTGTCCTAGGCGCCGTCGCACCCACTCCTTGGGTAGTCAGTGATGCGGAAGAATTGCTCGTGGGAAGTCGTTCAGACGAAGCAATCGCAACTGCTGCTCGGAGTTGGACGCATCACGCCCATCCGTTGTCTGGAAACGCGTGGAAGGTTGATGCCGCAACGAGCCTTCTTGAACGTGTTCTCCGTACCGCGGCACAACGAGCTAAGGAGTCTGGCGCGTGACAACCGTCGATGTGCACGTTCACCTCTATCCACCACAATGGCGCGAGTTCGGCAAAATGCCTGAACCGATGTTCGATCTCGATGGCCTCTTGCGCAGGTTGGATGACGGTGGCGTCGAGAAGGCAATCGTGTCAGATCCACATATCTGGTACGGCGGTCTAGATGTTATGGATATCGCACAAACACGTGTCTATAACGACTTTGTCGCCGGTCTCTCCCAGCGCACGGGTGGTCGAGTTATCGGTATGGCAAGTGCCAGCCCATGGCGTGGTGAGGAACATCTTGCTGAAGCACTTCGCGGAGTTGTGGAACTTGGTCTAGTCGGTGTGGCTATACCGACAAGCGACCAGGGGAGCTATTTGGATTCCGTGCCGGAATCTTTCTGGCTGGAAATGGCCGGTCGTGGGATCCCGATCTTTCTGCATCCAGCTGGCTCCATCATCGGCCAGGAACTCATGGGTGAATATCGGCTTGGTGAAGTCTGCGGCCGGCCGCTCGACACAACGGTCACGCTCGCGAGAGCGATCTTGACGGGGGTGCTGGAGAGGTACGACCTCAAACTCCTGTGTCCACACGCAGGCGGAGCGATTTGTACGGTCGCAGACCGACTCGATTTTGGCCATGAACTTCGCGATTACGCGCCCTTAGGACCATGGGGTCCAGTGCACTTGCCGCATCCGCCTTCGCATTACGTCCGTAAATTGTGGTTGGACACGGTGACATTCGGAGCTCGTGCGCTTCGGGTAGCTCAGGAAACCGTCGGGTCACAACAACTCTGCTTTGGAACTGATGGCCCGCCCGTGCCCTTTGATATCAAGCGGCATCGCGATTATGTCGAAGAGGTCATTCCTGAAGGTCCGGAACGCGTCGCTGTGATGGGCGGAAATGCCGAAAGGCTGTTTGGGCTCTGAATCACTCAGGATTTCGCACGGCCATGGTCTGAATGTCTAGAAACTCTTCCATTCCTGCCACGCCCCACTCTCGTCCCATTCCGCTCGACTTCACGCCACCAAAGGGCATGTCACCTGCGGTGAACATGCCGCCGTTTATGCCGATCATGCCGGCGTGTAAGCGACGGCCCACATTCATTGCGCGCTCGCTGGACCCGCTCCACACATATCCAGCCAGTCCAAATTCGCTGCTGTTAGCAATTCGTACTGCGTCGTCAAGATCTGAGTAAGGGATGACACATACGACGGGACCGAAGACTTCTTCGCGCAGAATTGTTGCATCATCAGGAAGCCCAGCGACTAAGGTCGGCTCCAAAAAGAAGCCGTGATCGAGGTTCTTAGGACGGCCGCCACCTGCCACAACCTCACCACCGGCTGATACTGCGTCTTCTATCATTCCCTCGACTCGGGAACGCTGGTCGTGGCTAATCAATGGACCCATAAATGTGTCTAGGGAACGCGGATCTCCCACCGTGACGGCGTTCATACCTGCGGCTGCGGCGGTTAGGCACCGATCAAGAAGGGATGCGGGCACCAGCATTCGGCTGGGCATGATGCAACTCTGCCCAGAATTGAAACAGGCCATCCCTGCTACGACTGGGAGAAATTCGTCGACATCGAAATCATCGAGAATGACGGCCGCTGATTTCCCGCCGAGTTCAAGACTTACGCGCTTAAGTCCCTGGGCGGCGGCAGCCATGACAGATCGACCGGTTGCGGTGGACCCAGTGAAAGCGATCGCATCTACCTGCGGATTGCTGGTGAGTTCAATACCCACATTGACATCGGAAGAAGCGATCACATTAACAACGCCTGCAGGAATGTCGGTCTCTTCCGCGATCAGGCGCCCAAGGAGGGTTCCCGCCCAAGGGGCAAGAGGTGATGGCTTGATGACCATGGTGCAGCCAGCGGCCAGCGCTCCACCGACTTTGGCAAGTATCAGTTCTACGGGAAGATTCCACGGTGTAATTGCCGCGACAACACCAACGGGTATTTGTCGCGAGGACTTGGAGACGATGGCACCGGGCAGGTAATCAGCTGGATGAGTTATGCCCCATTCGTACGTTCCAAGCAGGTCCGAATAGAAGCCGAGCTTGTCCACGGCATAGTCGTACTGATCGGCAAAAGTCATTCGACGCGGACAACCAATTTCGGCAATTAATGATTCCCTGAATTCAGCCGCATTGCGTCGCAAGACATCTTGTAACTGAACGAGACAGGCTCTACGGAAATCCGGTGAGTCCCAGACTCCTGAATCAAATGCCTTTCGAGCTGCTTGGATCGCTTCTTGGGCGTCCTCGATTCCGGCATCACACACCGCGCCAAGGATCACCTCGGTTGTCGGGTCGACGTTATCGAAGGTGGCACCAGACCGGGCCTCAACTAGATGCCCGTTGATGAGTAGACGACTTTCTCCCAAAGCCCTATTAGGCGGAGAGACTGTGGAATCCGGGGCGGGACCGAGTATCGAAAGGAGAAGGTCACTGAGCGACATCGTTGCTACCTTCGGTTGTCACGGGTTGACTGGCGCGAGGGTCATAGAGACGCCGGTCAGTGGTGGACTCGTATGCCTTCCCCATCGGATAACTCACGAGCTCGAGAAAAAGTCCCCATGGAGTGCGGAAGAAAATGAAGCGCGCTTGTGGACCAGACTCGGGTCCTGGCAGATTCATCGGGTCACCAAGCACATTGACACCATCCGCGTGAAGTCGCGCTACAGCTGCGTCTAGATCATCAACGTAGAAGGCGAGGTGATGGCCGCCGAAATCGCTGGTCGATGGCCAAAGCGTGGACTGATCTGGCGACGAGTACTCAAGCAGTTCGATGTTTGTGTCGAAACAACGAACCATGGCGATGCCTTCAACGATCGAATCCGGATGACGAGCAAAGTTGATCCGACTCTGTTGCCCGCTCGGACCGTACGGACCGTGCCGAAAAAACTCTTCGGCCCCTAAAACATCGACAAAAAAACGTACAGCCTGATCGAGATCAGGTACTGATAGACCTATGTGGTCTACACCTCGCATGCCTAACTCGCTCACACGATCACGCGTCCGGCGTTGACTGGCAGGGTAGCCCCAGTGACCATCCGGGTGCGTTCATCCACGAGATAGAGCAGCGTGGAGATGAGATCCTCCGGTGCAGTGATGTGTGGAATGGCCTGACGATTGCGGTAGATCTCTAACTGAGATTCTGCAACTCGGTCTTCGATATCGGGCGTAAGGACGATTCCCGGAGCGATGCAGTTCACAGTCACACCCTGCGCGCCCAACTCACCTGCGAGCGCACGTGTGAATCCGACAATGGCACTCTTGGTCATCGTGTAGGCGGTCATGTTTCGCGCCTGAGCATCCCAGACGACAGAGGACGTGAGGTTAACAATGCGCCCATGGCCGTTTGCGCAAATGTCTTCGACTAGGCCGTGAGTCATCAGATACATGCTGTCTAGATTGACCTTGCTGACTCTCTGCCACAGAGCGAAATCAGTCTCGGCGAAAGATGCATACGGTGAAATTCCAGCGTTATTCACAAGTACGCGTACGGGTGGAAGCTCGTTGCGCACATCTGAGATAAAGCTGCGCACATCTTGCGGATCCGAAGCGTCTCCGCACACGGTCAGGCAACGTCGTCCTGTTTTCTCGATGAGTTCGCGTGTAGCACTGGCATCGTCGAGATCAAGTATTGCCACGTCATGGCCGGCTTCAGCCAGTGCGGCTGCGAAATGTTGACCGAGACCACGCGCCGCTCCTGTGACAACAGCGGTGCCGCGTGAAAGATCAGTGATGCCGGACGACATGGAACCTCACGAAACTGTCATCGACAATAATTTCGGTAAATGCGACGGGCTCGCCGAGTGCTGTGTAGTGAGTCTCCGCCAGCATGATGTGTGCCGACCCGGGTGGCAGATCAAGCGGGAAATCTGGATCATCTGGAACGATGCAGGCGACAATTTCGACAAGCGCATGGTCGATTTCTCGACCAGGCCACGTACGACTAAAGGCGAAGATGGAGTCGGAGTTTTCGAACTTCTTACCGTCAAGCATCGTCTTTTGCGTTGCAGCAGAGACGTAAGACAGTGGAATCTGGTCACGGATGTGCAAGGCGGTAGTGCCGTCGGCGAGAAAGGTTTTAGAAGTCTTGATGACTGGAGTGTCCAAAGAGATGTTGAGTTCGTCCGCTGCTTCTTGGGTTGGGCCGGGCTCTAGCCAATATCTTCCGTTGACCTGAACGTCGGCGTAGTCCTTGCTGAGCATGTCTCGGAAGCCGATCATGCGCTGCAGGATGATGCTCTCGCGCCCGACATGCGCACGTATCACTGTGCCGCGCCCCGGCGCCCTGCTCAGCATGCCCAACCGCTCCAGAGACTGCAGCGCGGCACGAATCGTGGTTCGACTTACGTTGAGCATCTCCGCGAGTTCGGGCTCGGCGGGTAGGCGATCGTCTGGGAAACGGCGCTCAAGTATCGCGTCGAGAAGTGCACGCGTTGTTTGCTCGGTGAGTGAACCTTGCCCGACTCGCGGCAGCGAGGCCTCAGTGGTCATGTGGCTCCTTCAAATGGATCAATAACGCCGGCCGGCAGCGGTGGCTGCCAAGCACCCATCAGGAGTTGCAAGCACTCGTAGTAGCCGATGAGAATTGTGAGCTCAGTGACTGCCTCGATCCCGAGTGCGGCCACGGCCTCTGCGGATTCTGCGTCGGTTAGGGCGCGTCGGGTGATCAGGGCATACGTGGTCGCGTGGATAACAGCTTCGGACGGGGAGAAGGTCGCCGCGGAACGGCCCGCTTTGAGGGCCTCGAGCTCGTCTGGTGAGAGGCCGCATTTGGCCCCGAGCGCCTCATGGGCGTACCACTCGTAGTCGCAGGCATGATGGGCGGCGACGGCCAGGATCGCAATCTCACGGGCCCGATCCGTGAAGGATGTGCGGTACCGGATGGACGCGCCGAGCTCTTGCAGGGGCATCCCGAGCGCCGGAGCGGTCAACATTGCGTTGAAGGGCCCCTCCAAGCGGCCGTCCTCATCGGCCATCTGGAAGACCTTCGCCGCCGAAGCCCGAGGTCCACCGGCAATCGCGTCGTACACGGCCTTGGAATCAGGGGTAAGTTCGTCCGGTCGTGGCCATTCCAATCGGCCGTGCTGCATAGTGCCTCCTTAGAGTAAGCAGCATACCCATATTCGTGTATTTGTCATACTAATACGGAGCATCTGCTAGCCTAAGTTGATCTCTGTCATACAGACGACAAAGATGGACCTATGGAGGAGGAGACATGACGATCATTGATCGCTCGGCTGAGCCCCTGACGGTCTATCGACGTTCGTGGGGAGACGACGAAGTCTTTACGACGGAGATGGACCGAATCTTCGGGCACTGTTGGCAGTTCCTCGCGCATGACAGTGAGATCCCAGATCCAGGTGACTACGTAACGCGCAAGATGGGTCGAGACCGCGTGATCGTGGCTCGGGGCGAAGATGGTGAGATTCGCGTCTTTCTCAATACGTGTCGGCATCGAGGCGTTCCGTTGTGTCGTGCAGATGAAGGCAACTCCTCGCACTACCGCTGCAGCTACCACGGGTGGACCTATACAAACACTGGTGAATTGCGCGGGGTCACATACCAACCGGATGTTTACGGCAAGAATTTCGATAAGTCCAAGTTCTCGCTCTTCGAGCCTGCGCAGGTAGACAGCGTGTGTGGATTGATTTTCGCGACGTGGGATCCCGAGGCACCCACGCTGGCGGACTATCTCGGTGACGCTGCCTGGTATCTCCAAGCCATCATCGGAAAGTTCGATGGAGGCATGGAAGTCGCGGGTACCCCAGTGCGCAATATCGTGCGCGCAAATTGGAAGACCGAGGGTGAAAACCTTTCTGGCGACGGCTACCACACGATGATCACACATGCGACTGCTCTAGAACTCGGCTTATTTGCCACGCCCAAGGATTTGGAAAAGCTAAGCGATGTAGTCAACCCTCGCTTTACTGGCCGCACCGTTGACTGCGGCAATGGGCACACCGTGCGCGCGCAACGTCTGCCGGTTGAAGTTGAGGGACGTAAGTTTTGGGGATATCCCGAAGACATGTGGGAGCAATTTGAGCGGAACCTCACGCCCGAGCAAGCGGACCTCATGTCGTGTCTTTCCGTAAATCACGGCTCGATCTTTCCAAATATGTCGTTTATCGAGAACTTCAAGACGAACGTAGACGGACCAGATCTCCATGCGCGGTATATCCGAATCACCATTCGCTACCCGATCTCAGCCACGCATAGCGAACAAGTCTGGTTCTTCCTTCAGCCTCGCAACGCGGATCCCGAATGGTGTCGGCTCTCCTCGCTTGCGTACCTGCGGACAAACGGACCCTCGGGGATGTTCGAACTCGATGACACCGAGAACTTCGTTGGCATTTCTGAAGCTTCGGTCGGGGACTATGCGCGTACCAAGCCGGTTGACTACCTTGGTGGGCTGCACCACAAACTGACACCGGCAGAGGTTGGCTGGCCAGGACGCGTGGTTGATGGTGATCGCACAGAACACACTTTGCGGGCGTTCCATCGACGCTGGAATGAACTCATGAAAGTCGACGAGACGGCTACTCCTTCGATAGAGGTATGAGCTGATGACGTCCGCACCTGTTACAGAGACTTTTGCGTCACTTGATGTCCATCGCGAAATGGATCTTTTCCTCGCGCATGAAGCCGAACTTGCGGACTCTCGTAGGTACTGGGAGTGGGCCGATCTCGTTGAGGATGACTTCACATACAAGATTCCAGTACCCCGCACTCCTGACAGTCCTTTCGCCCCGCACTACGACGATCGCGTCATGTTCCTCGACGAATCCAAGTGGTCGCTCGAAAATCAGTGGTTCAAACGACTGGACCCCGACATCTATGAGTTGTCCTGGGCGGAGAACCCCCCTGTTCGCTTCCGGCACTTCGTAACGAATATCCGTGTTCGTACAACTACCGAAACCGATCGATATGACGTACGCAGCAATGTGATGTTGATCGGTGTCCGTCAATCGGATATGCCGAAGTACATAACTGCTGAGCGGTTCGACATTGTTGTGCGTCGACCAGAGGGTTTGCGACTTGCTTCGCGCTGGGTAGTGCTCGACGAGACAGTTGTCGACTTCCCACAGCTGCGGATTCTCCTATGACCGAAAGCCCGGATTTCTTCATTATTTCCAACGAATTCACCACCGTGACCGTTCGCAAAATTCGAACGCGCAATGGCGAAAGATTGGAAATCCGCTCAGCTGCTCAAGAACGTTCGATCACTCTCGACGCAATCGCACTGGAAGCGCTCACGTGGTCAAATGCGCTTGAGGTGGGAGAAGGGCTTTCCACTCCGATGGGCCCCGAGGACAACGACGGTGGTCCAGCATGAGCGGCGTACTCCTGATTTCTGAACCGACGGGCGGACTAGACATTGTTCGTAACCTCGCAGACGAGGTGGCCAACAGCACGTTGGTGTGGTGTGACGATGCTGCCCTGCGCCAAGTAAGTGACGGCCTCAACGAACAGGGCTGGGATGCCCTTGTACTGCGCACGGATGATGAGGGATTTAGTGGCGCAGCGATGGGGCACCGAATCCAGTTGCACGGGGTGGCAGATGTCGTTGTTCTTGTCGCGAACACTGGTGATGAGGTCGGCAATGCAGTCAGTCTTGGCGCAATGGCCCTCAAGCACCTTCCGCACGAGGTGCCGGTGCTACTGACTGGCAGCGCAACTTCTGAGTTGGAAAGTGCCTGGGCGCCGGTCGCCGAGGAGATGGAAGTAGTTCAAACCGCACTCGCGCCGGCACTAGAGCTAGCAGCGATGTGCCGAGGGGCGGGCAAGTCCGCCGAATGGGAAGGCTGAGTCGAATGGCGAAGTACGGTCGTGGCGAGGCGCGTGAGTGGGCGCGCACACATCTGCGGGGATGCGCTGGATGTGTACAGCCGACATTCACGTCGGATCTGTCGCGCCTGAACGAGACAGCGATTCGATTCGACGTCAATAAGGAGAAGGAGCACGGCATGTCAGCCGTGCTGATCGTCTCCGAGGCGGGGACCACTCTTGCGGAGATGGAGGAGTTCACTCGTATCGTTGTTGACGAAGCGGGTGCTGATCTCGTCACGATCCTGCAGGCGTCGCAGCCCACGCTGGAAGACACCGTGGCATCGACTCTTGCGGCAGCAGCGCTGGGTGTTGATTTGGTGATGCCCTCGTATCCTCTGTACTTCAATCCGCCCTCGATCGATGCGGTATTTGACTTCACAAAAGCAATCGCCGAAGCAGGAAATTTGGGTCTACTCATCTTTGCCATGGACCAGTGGAACTTTGGTCGACTGCACCCTGCGGGATTCCCGGTATCCCTGCTAGAGCGCATGGTGAATGAAATCCCGGAAGTTGTCGGCATCAAGAACGAGGTCGGTGGACCTGGCGTGGGTGGAATTGCTGCTGTGTTCGAGCGATTCAGCGACGAGGTCATAGTGACTGATCCGCTGGAATTCAACGCACCCGCATGGGTCCGCAACTATGGCATGAAATTTATGGGCACCTCGAACTACGAGTGGATGGGTCCTAACGTCCCGCGGATGCTTTCACTCCTGAGTGATCCAGCCACGTGGGACGAGGGCATGAAGCTGTACTGGCAAATGGCACCAGCACGACGCGCACATGCGGCCGTATGCACACCTTTGGTTGCCAACACCGGCTTGGTTCCGCGCATGCACTGGAAATACCAAGCGTGGCTCAATGGTTACAACGGCGGCCCGATCCGTCAGCCCCACATGCGCATCAGCGCGGCACAGATGGGCCAGTTGCGTTCTGCTGCAGTCGCATCCGGTCTAGACGTGACAAAGGACGACGATGTGCTGTTCTACGCAGGAAGGAATCCGGCGTGAACGACGTTCAGCCAATGATCCTGCTGGGTCCGGACGATGTGGATGCTTTGGCGACATCGGCGGTAGGACTCGCAGCCGCTGCCGAGACGGCTCGTTTGTGCGGTGAAGGGACTATCAAGACCGGCCGCGTACAAGTCAATGGCGATATCTCATGGATGCGCATTATGGCCGGGCTCGTAGACGATCTTGATCTCCTCGGCTACAAAGAATTCCACCGAGTCGGTCAGCGGGTTCGCTATCACGTGCATTTGTTTCGTCAGTCAACAGGCGATCCAATCGCGACAATCGATGGCCGTCGGATTACCGGGTTGCGTACTGCTTCACTGGCCTCAGTAGCTGCCCGGCATTGGGCGGGGACCGCTCCGCAGCGAGTGGGACTTATCGGAAGTGGCGAAGAGGCGAAGGAAGGCCTTCGAGCGCTTGTTGGGGCGATCAATGTGTCAGAGGCCTTTGTTTATAGCCCCACACCAGCTAATCGTGAGGCTTACGCCAAGGAGATGACCTTGGAGACGGGGACGAAGGTCACTTCGGTCGCTGAGCAAAATCAGGTGATGAATTCGTGCGATGTGTTGTATGTCGCAACTTCTTCGCATAATGAGCCGTTCCTGTCAGGAGACGAGCTTGGTTCGGTGCGATTCATTGCGGCCATTGGATCAACAATGCCCGTGCATCGCGAACTACGAGGTGGGGTGTTTCTCGCGTGTGACGAAGTTGTTGTCGACACCATGGATGCTACCCATGAGTCGGGTGATTGCATCGAAGCTACTGAGCTTGGCTGGGATGCCACATCGGCAATTACCCTCGGCAATTACCTAATGCGTCCTCCTCTCCCCGCGGCCGAGGGTCGAACGTTGTTCAAGTCGATTGGCAGCGTGGAGCAGGACCTTGTTTTGGCTTACTACCTCGCTCAGGAAGCTATTCGAACTGGGCGGGGCACCGAAATTACTGATGTCGCATCCCTGCGCATCATGCGCTGACGAAAGGAAATGAAATGAAGATCGTCGACATGTCCCACACTTGGGGCATTCATACGCCTGGATGGGTCGGCTACCCCGGATGCCAGATCTATTACACCCAGACGTTGCAGACGAAT
>CAFBMR010000060.1_pt1 | contig 12072 bp, 10 predicted proteins | sample 7269021 | NCBI WGS metagenome assembly CAFBMR01 (sample SAMEA6814071, study PRJEB35770) | uncultured Actinomycetes bacterium | biome: Freshwater; feature: Freshwater reservoir; material: water | place: Czech Republic | collected 2017-05-23 | depth 30m m
CAGATTCGTCGCAGAATTGTGGCGGCTTCAGCAGGGGGCCGCGCATCGGGCGTCACACGGAAGTTGCTGGAGACTCGGACAAATCCGGACTCTGTGACGCTCGAAGTCGCCCACCCTTCATCGCTGTGAGTCGCGAACCAGTCGCGTGCTGGTCGATGATGGACGTGATTGGGCCAGGCAAGCGCGAGGAGGACATTGACGTCGAGGAGCTGCATCATTCGTCGAGCGCTTCGCGCACTAGGTCTGGAGTCATTGGCGCAGTATCGGGCGCTACATCAAAGGTAGGAAACCCCTCATCGACAACCCGGGGATTGAGCCCGCGCCGGGCAAGCTCGGACACAGCTGCACCCAGGGACGTACCTTGCTGCGTTGACATCGCCCGAGCAGCCGCCAGAACGGCATCGTCAAGGTCAAGTGTGGTTCGCATCACCACATCATAACATCATATCATCACAAGTAGGCTCAGCTTGTGACCTTGTACGCCGCCTATGCCACCAGCCTCGACCCGCGCCACATGGCCGAGTTGGCGCCGCACTCCCCCGTAGCCGGCACCGGGTGGCTCATTGGGTGGCGGCTGACCTTCGCTGGCGGTGACATCGACGAGCCGGTCGCGACAGTCGTTGAAGACGAGATCGAACAGGTCTTCTGCGCCATCTACGACATGCATCCCCACGACGAGGAATCACTCGACACCTGGGAAGGCATCGCGTTGGGGGCATGGAGCAAAATCCGCGTACGCGTGCACACACTCGACGGCGAGCAACTCGCGTGGCTGTATGTCGCGGACGCGTATGAGGGCGGGCAGCCGACCGCAACACAGTTGGCGAGGCTCGCGGAAGCCGCTGAGGCAGGTGGCGCACCAGACGACTACGTCACCTCACTAAGACTGCGTCCTTGCCGTAGCAACGGCTAGAGCAATTCAAGTTCGCTTCGCAGCACCGAATACACGACTAAATCATGATGAATATCGTCGGCACGATGTTGAGCTCCTCGAAGGATTCCTTCTCGCGTAAATCCTGCGCGTTCGAGTGCGCGCTGCTCCGCAACGTTCTCGACGTCGGTACTCGCTTCGACACGGTTATGCGGTGTGGTCGCAAAGAGGTGCTCAGCTAGGGCTCGTTGGGCTGCAGCGCCGATGCCCTTGCCTCGCCACACAGCGACTAGGCCGATGCCAATATTCCAGCAGAGAGAACCGACCGTTGGGCCGTACATCTCTTCATGCCACGACATCGACCCGACGAGCTCACCAGCACATTCAATAACTGCTCGATGCATCTCGCTATGCGCGGAGATGAACTCCCCCGACCACTGGTCCCATTCAGACGAATCGTCCGGACGGGTCTCCCCCTCTGCTAGCGGCCTCAGAATGAATGGTCTTCCATCCCAGGTCTGTCCAGAAAACATGACTACCGCCCCCACTCGACCTTCGGCCCACATACTAGTTCAGTGGTCTTCAACAGTGAAGCGTGGCAGTTGGCGGTGGCTGAGGGCGCGCGTGTTGGAGACGAAACGCTTCTCCGTGCACTCTGGGAAGAGGGGCGCCAACATCTAGGCGCTGAAGCCAATGCACTCTGGACCAAAGCTCTCTCCGGATTAGATGCCGAAGCGGTCACGGGTTAGGCCGTTGTAACAGTTGCCCCCGCTGAAGCTAGGTAAGTCCAGCCACCGGTGCGACCTTTGCGTTCAAGGATGACCACTATTCGCGTGTTGCGTGGTGCCTTGTTGACACCCGTGACCGTATTCGCCGTCACCGCCGACTTGGACGTGGTCGCAGCAACTGTGACAAGCCCAGTTGTCGTGACGCGAGTTTTGGACGCGATCTTCTCCACCACCACCCGGCACGAAAAGCCCGACTGCACGCACTTATCGCGAAGGGCTTTCGAGCCGTTGAACGACAATGTGGTCTTCTTAGTCTGTGCTGAATACCTCGCCATGACCTGCGGCGCAGCAGACTTCCGTTTGAGATTGACAGTCACGGCCTTCGCATAAGAACTTGAAGCGGCGACAACGGACTTCGCGCGAAGTTCTGATGTCCCTGACGCCGTTGAACTCGTCGCCACCGGCACCGCATCGGTGGAAATAAGCCACCCATCAGTGCCGCGCGCTCCAGCCGTCCATCTCTGCCAGCCGCCAGTCTCGGGATCGGCTGAGCCCGAATCGACTGCTACGGAAAACAGCGTGCGCGGATCGCCCTCTGCCGGGACTCCGAAGTAGTTCAACAGAGCTGCATCGGAGACAACGGCCCACAGGCGTGGCAGGTTTGCGGCTTCACCGGTCGTTGTCGGCGCCGCGATTCCCCAAGTAAGAGCTGGATTACCGGAGTTGTCGTAGCCAGTATTGAGTGCTCCGATGTATGCCTTCTCCGTGGCGAAGAGCGAGCCGGTGAAGGCCTCATCAAGTGTCTGATCAAGGCTCAGCACCATAGTTGCCTGCAAGTGGTACTCCGCTGCGCTGCTGTATTCGCACGTGGGCATCACTGGGATCTGACTACAGCCCCCACCGTTGCTGGTGATCGGCGAGAGTCGCGGCTTGAACTTCACTCGCATCGTCGCATCGGCCTGCCCGATGTTCGTGACGTTCCAGTACGTCGGCAACCCCTGTAACCACGTCCAACGCAACGTCTGGCCGAGAGTGTTCAGCGCGATCGTGAGATCGAACTCAGTGTTCTGGTCGACATTGATGTTGCCAGAGGAGGCAAGAGCGCCTGAGAAATCTGTGTGCAGAGCACCGCTGTCGGTGAAGCCAACCGTGATTCCAACGCGATTCGGCGTTGCATAACACACACCTGGTGCAGGTGTCTGGCCCTCGGCACAGAGGTTAAAGGGAGAAATCGCCACACCGAAGCCACCTGTCACCTCAGGATTTGGGACGGAACCGGTGTTGTCGATAGCAACGGTCGCCACCCCGCCTCGGGTGACCACGAGACGCTTGACGTAGGGCCTGGATGCCACCCCATCAGGCTCAAGGCCGGACCACTGGCCGTCGATCTCAGTCTGGCCCGGCATCCCGTCTTGAATGGCGGCGCCCGCTGAAGGAGCAGTTGCCACACAAAGGCTGGTAAGAAGTGAAGCGGCGGCGATAACTGGCCAGATACGCATGAGACCTCCCCCTCAAATTGGGGACAGGCTACGCCTCTAGCAGCGATGAGTCTAGTTATCCGGCGATCTGCTTCGGGGGGCTAAAAAGTGTCACTCGGGACGTACTGACCCCAGACCTCGCGCAGCGCGTCGCTGACCTCGCCCACTGTCGCTCGAGCCCGCAGGGCTTCCCTCATGGGCACGAGGAGATTTGCATCGCCCTTGGCCGCTTCCTTGATCTCGGCGAGGTACTTGGCCACTGCCACGTTGTCACGCTCAGCACGCAGCTTCGTGAGCCGGTCGATCTGCTCGGCCTCGATCGCTGGGTTGACGCGAAGTGGCTCATAGGGGTCTTCGGTGTCAATAGTGAATCGATTGACGCCCACGACCGTGCGCTCACCGAGATCAATCTCCTGCGAGATTGAGTAGGCCGTGCGCTCGATCTCGGACTTCTGGAAGCCCTGCTCGATAGCCATCACGGCTCCACCCAGTTCTTCGATCTTGGCCATCAACGCCAACGCTGCGGCTTCAATCTCATCGGTCATCGACTCGATGACGTATGAGCCGGCGAAGGGATCGACGGTGCGACAGACATCGGTTTCGTAGGCAAGAACCTGCTGGGTACGTAGGGCGAGACGCGCGGCTTTCTCGGTGGGCAAAGCGATTGCCTCGTCAAAGGAGTTGGTGTGCAAAGACTGAGTGCCACCAAGCACAGCACCGAGTGCCTGTAGTGCAACGCGCACCAAGTTGACCTCAGGTTGCTGAGCGGTGAGCTGCACACCAGCGGTCTGTGTGTGGAACCGCAGCATTTGCGATTTGGGATCCTTCGCGCCGAATTCGTCACGCATGATGCGCGCCCAAATGCGCCGGGCCGCACGGAACTTAGCGACCTCCTCCAGCAGGGTGGTCCGAGCTACGAAGAAGAAGGCGAGTCGAGGTGCGAACTCATCAATCTCTTGGCCAGAAGCGAGAGCGGCCCTGACGTACTCGACACCATCGGCCAACGTGAATGCAATCTCCTGCACGGGGTTCGCACCCGCCTCAGCCATGTGGTAGCCAGAGATCGAGATGGTGTTCCAACGCGGCAACTCTTCGCGGCAGTAGGTGAAGATATCCGTGATGAGTCGAATCGACTGCTTCGGCGGATAAATATAGGTACCGCGAGCGATGTACTCCTTGAGCACGTCGTTTTGAATCGTGCCGTTGAGTTTCGAACCAGGAACGCCCTGCTCCTCGGCGACCAATTGGTACAGCAACAGCAAGACGGCAGCTGGGGCGTTGATCGTCATCGACGTAGAGACCTCGTCGAGTGGGATCTTGTCGAAGAGCACGCGCATATCGTCGATCGAGTCGATCGCGACGCCGACCTTGCCGACCTCGCCGTGCGCGAGTGGGTGATCAGAGTCGTAGCCCATCTGCGTCGGCAGATCGAACGCTACAGATAGACCGGTCGTGCCCGCTGCCAACAACTGGCGATAGCGGGCGTTGGATTCCACCGCAGTGCCGAAGCCCGCGTACTGACGCATCGTCCACGGCCGGCTGGTGTACATCGACGGATAGACACCGCGGGTGTATGGGTACTCCCCCGGTTCTCCTAGCGCGACAGCGGGATCCCAGCCGGCAAGAGCCTCGGCGTCATAGACGGTCTCAATGGGGAAGCCGGATTCAGACTGCATGCGCCCAAGGTTAGTGACCGGGGAAAGAGCGCGCGAGAGGAGGTCGCCTAGCGTGTGTCGCTCGCCGCAGCGGCAACGATCACTGCGCGACCAGCCTCAAGTCGGGCCACGGGGATGCGGAATGGGCTGGCCGAAACGTAGTCAAGGCCCACCCGGTGGAAGAAATGAATCGACTCCGGATCACCACCGTGCTCGCCACACACTCCAAGCTTCAGACCCGGATGGGACTTACGACCTTCTTCGACTGAGATGGCGACCAAACGACCAACACCGATCTCGTCGATGGTCTCGAACGGCGAGATGGTGAAGACACCCTTCTCTAGATAAGCAGCAAAGAACGCGGCCTCCACGTCATCGCGGCTAAAGCCCCACGTTGTTTGGGTCAGGTCGTTAGTGCCGAAGGAGAAGAAATCAGCTGCGCGCGCGATGCGCCCCGACGTCAGCGCGGCACGCGGCAACTCAATCATCGTGCCGATGGGCATCGACACCTCCATGCCACTGTGCTCGCTGACCTCCGCGAGCACCCCGGTGATCTCTTCGCGCATGAGACGCAATTCGCGCGCCGAACCCACGAGCGGCACCATGATCTCCGGTTGAGGTGCGCCCCCGGCGCGTACGAGCTCCACATAGGCCTCAGCGAGTGCTCGCACCTGTAGGGCGAAGAGGCCTGGAACAACAAGGCCGAGGCGCACGCCACGAAGGCCAAGCATGGGATTGGACTCGTGCAGTCGGTTGACGGCGATGAGGAGCTTCTCGTCGGCCGAAGCATCCTCACCACGCTCCTGCGCAAGCGCCACCCGAACCATCAAGTCAGATCGATCTGGCAAGAACTCGTGCAGCGGCGGGTCAAGGAGTCGGACCGTGACTGGTAACCCATCCATCTCTCGGAGGATCTCGACAAAGTCATCGCGCTGCAAAGGAGCAAGCGCCGCGAGGGCATCGGTACGTTCTGTTGAAGTCTCAGCCAAGATCACTCGTTCGACAAGTTCGCGACGCTCGCCAAGGAACATGTGCTCGGTACGACACAGTCCGATGCCCTCTGCACCCAGGTGGCGGGCGCGCGATGCATCAAGGCCACTGTCGGCATTAGCGCGAACTCGCAGGCGACGAACTGTGTCGGCGTATTTCAAAATTCGATCAACGCACAGGACAGCTGCTGCGTCATCTTCATTGAGACTTGGCAGGACGGCGTCCATGCCTTCGAGCAAATAACGGGAAACGGGAGACGAGGAAACCGGAATTTCGCCGAGGAAGACCTCTCCAGTCGCTCCGTCGAGTGACACAAAATCACCTTCACGGAGGACGATCTGCTCACCTTCCGACATGACAGTGACCATGCGCTCGGCTTCGTCCACGCGGAGAGCCTCGGCACCGCATACAGCAGGCTTGCCCATGCCTCGAGCAACGACGGCCGCATGACTCGTCTTGCCGCCACGAGCGGTGAGAATGCCGACCGAAGCGACCATGCCGGCGAGATCATCCGGATTTGTTTCGCGACGTACGAGAACAACATTGCGGCCGCTTTCGGCCCATTCGACTGCTATCGCGGGATCGAAAACAACCTGACCAACAGCGGCTCCGGGTGATGCGGGAATGCCGCGAGTGAGGACCCGGTTTCCTGCATTCTGAGCGAGTTGGGGAACGAGCAATTGGGCCAGCTGACTTCCCGTCACGCGCGCAAGTGCCTCATCTTCAGTGATGAGGCCTTCATCGAGGAGCTGACACGCGATGCGGAAGGCTGCACCCGCAGTGCGCTTGCCCACACGCGTCTGCAGCATCCACAGTTTGCCACGCTCCACCGTGAACTCGATGTCGCATAGATCGCGATAATGCGTTTCGAGGCGACGCATAGTCTGTGCAAGTTGCGTAGCGACGGCAGGATTGCTGGACGCGAGGTCATCAAGGGTGAGTGTGTTGCGGATGCCCGCGACAACGTCTTCGCCCTGTGCATTGGCCAGGTAGTCGCCATAGTGACCAGGTGACCCCGTCGCCGGATCGCGAGTGAAGGCAACACCGGTGCCAGAATCCTCGCCAAGATTGCCAAAGACCATCGCACACACATTGACGGCCGTGCCTAGATCATCGGCGATGCGTTCACGGCGACGATAAAGCTTGGCACGTTCACTGTTCCACGACTGGAAAACGGCGCGCACCGCCATGTCGAGTTGTTCGCGTGGGTGTTGCGGGAATTCACGCCCACTGTGAGTGCGGATAATCTCTTTGTAGATGACCACGATTGAGCGAAGTTGGTCGGCGCTCAGTTCACTCTCCGATGCGACCCCCGCGCTCTCCACCGCATGCTCAAGCGCTTTGCTGAAGAGCTCGGGCGAGACGTCCATGACGGTACGGCCATACATGGAGATCAGTCGGCGATAGGAATCCCAAGCGAATCTCTCGTCTCCGGATGCCTCCGCGAGGCCTTGTACCGACGCATCATTGAGACCGACATTCAAAATTGTGTCCATCATGCCCGGCATGGAGAACACCGCACCTGAACGCACAGACACCAGCAGCGGATCGTGGGTGTCGCCCAACTGGCGACCCAGCGAGTCTTCGAGACGACGAAGTGCGGAGGTCACTTGGACACGAAGCGCGGGCGGCTCTTCATCATGAGTGAGAAACCACCGGCAGGCCTCAGTCGTGACGGTGAATCCTGGTGGCACTGGAAGGCCCAGACGCGTCATCTCGGCAAGGTTGGCTCCCTTGCCGCCGAGGAGTTCCTTTTGATCACGGTTGCCCTCAGAGAAGTCGTAGACAAACGTTCCATTAGGCATGGTCACTCCCCAATTAGACGGCTTACTCCACGAGCGTGCATTCGAGTCCACGTGCCAGGCCCCGTATCCTATCGGCCTAGATACCCCAGCAGACTAGGTCCGCCTGCCCGCGCGCGCCTCTCGAACCGATCAGGAATCCATTCGTGCCAAATGTGCTCGCCGATGCGCTCCTGCACTGGAGTCGGTCAGACCCGGGTCGCGTGTGCATCCGTATGCCATCCGGCGAACAGTGGACCTACAGCGAGCTGGCACGTCGCTCCGCGCAACTGGCACACGTCCTGCATCGGCGCGGGGTGCAACCGGGTGACCGGGTTGCGGTTCAGGTAGAGAAGTGTCCAGAGATCTTCGCTCTCAATATCGCCTGCGCCCGAATCGGCGCTGTCTACGTTCCGCTTAATGACACCTACACATCGCAAGAGCTTGCCGGCCTCTTAGACGATTGCCATCCCACAGTATTTGTCGTGGATGAATTACTCGATCTGCAAGTTCCGCAGATCACACTTCACGCACTTCTCGCCAATGCCTTAACTGAATTGTACGAGTTCGTGGACGTGGCATGTGGCGATACTCACCCTGCGGCCATGCTTTTCACGAGCGGAACTACGGGACGGCCGAAGGGCGCAGTACTGAGTCACGGCAATCTCGTAGCAGGCGCGCGCACCCTGAGTGCTTTTTGGGAAATGACACAAAATGATGTCCTACTCCACACTCTGCCCATATTCCACGTCCACGGGCTATACGTAGCGGCATACAACACCCTCGTGCGAGGCGGCAGCATGATCCTGCTGGGCGCATTCAGCGTCGATGACATCCTCCGAGAACTACCGAAAGCAACGGTGCTGATGGGAGTTCCCACGCATTACACGAGGCTTCTTGCGGACAAGCGATTTACTGCAGAGCTAGCGGGCCACGTGCGTCTCTTCACTTCTGGATCCGCACCGATGCTCGGCACCACACATGCGCACTTCGAGACCCGCACCGGCCAGACCATCGTCGAGCGATACGGCCTCACCGAAACACACATTCTCACCTCAAACCCCTACCGAGGGGAGCGCAAAGCAGGAACGGTCGGCTTGCCACTACCCGGCGTCAATCTGCGACTCGCGCCAGATTCGAATGAAATCGAAGTGACCGGACCAACTGTCTTTGCCGGGTACTGGAATCGGCCAGAACTACGCGGCACCGAATTCAGCGCTGACGGATGGTTCAAGACCGGCGACATCGGGCGTATAGACGCTGATGGTTATGTCGAGATTGTCGGACGTTCGAAGGACCTCATCATCACTGGCGGGCTCAACGTCTATCCGAAAGAGGTTGAGGAGATTCTCAACGCCCTACCGGGGATTCTCGAATCAGCCGTCGTCGGCCTGCCGGACCCGGACTTCGGAGAAGCAGTGACTGCAGTAGTTGTGGCCGAACCCGGGAGCACCTTGGACCCGGCAGAGATTCGACGTCAGGCCCGAGAGGTTCTCGCACCATTCAAGGTGCCGAAGTCTGTGCACGTGATGGAGAGCCTCCCCCGCAATGCACTAGGTAAAGTCGAAAAGGCACGGCTCCGCGAGATTCTCTCGGCGCAATAAGCCCCTAAGCCTGCCTAAGCCCTGTGTCGTGTCGGGCATCACCCACGGTCGCCGGGTTAGTCTGACTGCCGTATGACTTTCACATCGCGCCCCCAGAGCCTGCGTCTCGGACGTGGGCTGACCGCACTCACCCTCGCCTCTGTAACAGCCGTGGTGTCCCTCCTGCTCGCTGCCGGGCCGGCAGCCGCTGAGCCCATCGGTGGACCCAATCTCACTGGCTATGATGTGATCGTCGATCCAGGCAAGCAGGCGAGTGATGTGCCCAACGTCGCCGCATCGACCTGGGTACTGGCCGACCTCGACACCGGCGCAATCTTGGCGGCCCAAGGACCGCATGTGCAGCGCTCGCCGGCGAGCGTTCTGAAGACTCTGACGCTGCTCACGCTCGTACAGCGTCTCGACCCAGCAACGGTCTACACGACAAATGTGGACGACGTGACTGTCGACGGCAGTCGGGTGGGAATCGTCGAAAACGCACCCTACAGCGTGAGTGATCTCTTTCATGGGCTCGTCATGCAAAGCGGCAATGACTGCGCGCATGCGCTCGCCATGCTTAACGGCGGCGTCGAGACGACCGTCTCGCAAATGAATGACGAAGCGCAACGTATTCAGGCATACGACACTGTCGCCAAAACTCCGCACGGCCTAGAAGCACCAGGCCAAGTGACGTCCGCCTACGATCTCGCGCTCATCTCACGCGCAGGGCTAAATCGTCCCGACTTCTACGACTACGTCAACACCATTAACTACGAGATGCCCGGCTTCCTCCCCGAGAAGGAAGGCGATCCACGTCCGACATTCACCATCGCGACGCAGAATCCGCTCTTCATTAACGACTACCCCGGCGCGATTGGCGTGAAGACCGGCTGGACTGACGAGGCCGGGCGCACCTTCGTGGGTGCTGCCGAGCAAGACGGACATCGACTGATCGTGACCTTGATGAACGTCCAAGACGACATCATCGACGTTGCAGCACCGCTGTTGGACTGGGGCTTCGCCAATGAAGGCGAACTCACTCCCGTGGGCTACCTCGTCGACCCCGTGAGCGCTGATGCCACGGCCAGCGCAAGCGCAGAGCGGGCGGGCGGCGACTCGAAGGCGCCTTCGTCGGCCGAGCCCACACCATCCGGGGCGCAAACTGCAGCCACCCCGACGTCATCGTCAGTGAGCAAAGGCTGGTTGTGGGGCTTCGGCGCAGTCATCGTTCTGGCGTTCTTCCTGATCGGTGCCGGAGTTCGGGTCTGGCGAAAGCCTGTCCCGGCTCCTCGTCATCGCCGCTGATCGGCCAAAAGAAAGCTTCTGCGAGTCAGCCAAGCGCCGTCGGCATCCTGCTCATAGAAGTCAAAACGATCGGCCAAGAAGGTCGCCTCAAAATCAACTAGCGACTCGAATGCTTCATCGAGCACTTCATCGCTGAGATGGTGCGCGACAGTTACATGCGGGTGATAGGGATACGTCAGATCTAGATCGAGCGGGCCGGTGCGAAGGCGCCGCTGCAACGCGTCGCAGCCGGAGATGCCCTCCGAAAGCGCAAGAAAGACAACTGGTGCAAGCGGTCGGAAGGTGCCCGTGCCACGCAAGTGGATCGTAAATGCCGGCGAACGAGACGCTACTTCTTCGAGATGTTGTTCCACTACGAGAAGATCCGTCACGAGCATCGGCGGCACCAAAGTGATGTGCGCTGCGATCTGAGTTGACTGCGGGTCACCAAACCGAGTGCGCCAGCCAGTCACCTGACTGGCCAACGGCTCAGGTATGGCCACAGCCACCCCGATTAGGGTGCCTGGCCCACTATCGGCCACGGTATTCGCCGATTCGGCTCAGTCGTCCTTGCCGCGAACGCGGATCTTGTTGCCGAGCCAGCGCAACGGGTCGTACTTGACGTCGGCCACGCGCTCCTTCAACGGGATCAGCGCGTTGTCGGTGATGTGAATGTGCTCGGGGCACACCTCGGTGCAGCACTTGGTGATGTTGCAGTAGCCCAAGCCCAACTCGTCTTGCGCCATACGCCGACGATCGAGGGTATCGAGCGGATGCATATCGAGTTCGGCGGTACGCATGAGCACGCGCGGGCCCGCGAAGAACTTCATGTTCTCCTCGTGGTCGCGCACGGCATGACAAGTGTTCTGGCAGAGGAAGCACTCAATGCACTTGCGGAACTCCTGCGAGCGCTCGACGTCTTTTTGTTGCATCCGGAAGTCTCCGGGCTTGAGGTCCTTAGGCGGCGAGAAGGCAGGAACCTGACGGCCCTTCTCATAGTTGAAGGACACATCGGTCACGAGGTCACGGATCACGGGGAACGTACGCATCGGTGTGACCGTGACGGGAGCACCCTCTTCGAAGGTGTTCATGCGAGTCATACACATGAGGCGCGGCTTGCCGTTGATCTCGGCGCTGCACGAGCCACACTTGCCGGCCTTGCAGTTCCAGCGCACACCTAGATCGGGCTCTTGCGTCGCCTGAATGCGATGGATGACGTCGAGTACGACCTCACCCTCGTTGACGTCGACGGTGTAGTCCTGCAGCTCACCCTCGCCGCCGATTCCACGCCAGACTCTAAAGTTCGCGGTGTAAGTCATAATTATGCCGTCCCTTGCGCAATGGAATCGAGCTCCGCCTGGGTCATGTACTTGCTGAGTTCACTACTGTCGAACAACGTGACAAGCTCCTGCGGAATGGTAGGCAACGCCTGCTTCTCCACCCGCACCCCGTTGCCCTCGGCGTAACAGATCAGGTTGACCTGACGCCACTCTGGGCTCATCTTCGCGAAGTCATCACGGGTGTGTCCACCACGGGACTCCTCGCGACCAAGGGCCGCCCGAGCGATGCATTCGGAGACGACCAACTGATGCGGCAGATCAAGTGCGATGTGCCACGCCGGGTTGTACTGGCGCGTGCCCTTGACGCCCACGCGTGCCGCGCGCTCCTTGAACTTCTCAATTTCGACGAGCGCCTGCTTCAGTTC
>CAFBMR010000061.1_pt1 | contig 11773 bp, 9 predicted proteins | sample 7269021 | NCBI WGS metagenome assembly CAFBMR01 (sample SAMEA6814071, study PRJEB35770) | uncultured Actinomycetes bacterium | biome: Freshwater; feature: Freshwater reservoir; material: water | place: Czech Republic | collected 2017-05-23 | depth 30m m
CCAACTCACCAAGTGGACGACCCGCGAAGTCCTCCTTCAGGTGACCATCCGAGCGGCCGCCGCACGGCGACATCCGGCTGGGAAAGCCCTCAGCTCCCCACCGCGTCGGGTCGGAAGCGTACGCACCTGCGTCGTTGCGCCAGGCATTGTTGAGGCTTGCGCAGTAGTCAGCGGTATGACACGTGCACGAGCAATCGCTCTGCGGCTAGAAGCGCGCGATCAGCGCTGGATTGTCACGGCAATGCAATTGGGCTAAGCCCTATCGCTTCTTGCGCTTGGCCCGATCTGCCCGACGTCGCGCTGCGCGACTGGCATCGGAATCCAGAGGAGAGTCGTCATCTCCTTCAACCGTGCCTGCATGATGCTCCACGCCACCCTGCTCGGTGGGCCCGGTGTATTCCACGGCCTTCGGACGATTAGGCGTGAGACCCTTGGCGGCCATCAACGCAGCAGCACCTGTCGCCGCTGCCTGTTGAGTCGTGACAGACACCGTGGGCCCGCCATCTCCCGCGGGTGCCGCTTCATTCGGAGTGACCTGAACTTCAACGTTGAAGAGGAAGCCAACGGTCTCCTCCTTAATGGCATCCATCATCGCGCTGAAGAGGTCGTAGCCCTCACGCTGATATTCGATCAGCGGATCACGCTGAGCCATAGCGCGCAGGCCAATGCCATCGCGGAGGTAGTCCATCTCGTAGAGATGCTCACGCCACTTGCGATCAAGCACCGACAAGATCACGCGGCGTTCGAGTTCGCGGGTGACCTCTGCGCCTAGCTCCTCCTCGCGACGCTCGTAAGCGATCGTGGAGTCTTCGGTGAGTTCACTGACTAGGAAGTCCTGGCTCAGACCCGCACGACCGCCAGCGGCCTGCTCGAGTTCTTCGACAGTCACGCCCACGGGGTAGAGCTGCTTGAGTGCAACCCACAACTGCTCAAGGTCCCAGTCTTCGGGATAGCCCTCGGCCGTCGCGGTACGTACGTAACTCGCAACCGTCTCAGTGATGAACTCGACAACCTGCTCAGAGATGTCTTCGCCATAGAGCACGCGACGACGCTCGTCGTAGATGACCAGGCGCTGGCGATTGAGGACATCGTCGTACTTGAGGACGTCCTTGCGGATCTCAAAGTTTCGCGCCTCGACCTGGTTTTGTGCGGACCGAATGGCGTTAGACACCATCTTTGCTTCGATGGGCACGTCGTCGGGGACGTTAAATCGACGCAAGAACGAGTCGACAATCGCACCCTTGAACAGACGCATGAGCTCGTCTTCGAGCGAAAGATAAAAACGTGTCTCGCCGGGATCGCCCTGACGACCGGAACGTCCACGCAACTGGTTGTCGATGCGACGTGACTCGTGGCGTTCGGTGCCAAGAACGTAAAGGCCGCCAAGTTCCTTGACCTCGTCATGCGCAGCCTGAACTGCTGCCTGTGCGTCAGCAAGTGCCTGGGGCCATGCCGCTTCGTAGTCTTCGGGCGTCTCAATCGGAGACAACCCACGCGCTTCGAGCGCATCGGCCGCCATGAACTCCGGATTGCCACCGAGCATGATGTCGGTGCCTCGTCCGGCCATGTTGGTCGCAACAGTGACTGCGCCCTTAAAGCCGGCCTTGGCGACAATCGACGCTTCGCGCTCGTGGTACTTCGCGTTGAGGACTTGGTGGGGCACGCCGTTCTTCTTCAACAACTGCGACAGATGCTCGCTCTTCTCCACGCTGACGGTGCCCACCAGAACGGGCTGGCCTTTCGCAGAGCGCTCCGCAATGTCCTCAATAACCGCTTGGTACTTCGCCTCTTCCGTGCGATAGACGAGATCACCTTCGTCAAGGCGGATCATGGGGCGATTTGTCGGGATCGGCACGACACCGAGCTTGTAAATTGACGAGAACTCATTGGCCTCAGTCATAGCCGTGCCGGTCATGCCACTGAGTTTGTCGTAAAGGCGGAAGTAGTTCTGGAGCGTGATCGTGGCCAAGGTCTGGTTTTCGGCCTTGATCTCTACGCCTTCTTTTGCCTCAATCGACTGATGCAAACCCTCGTTGTAGCGGCGCCCCTTCAGCAAGCGCCCAGTGTGCTCGTCGACGATCAGGATTTCGCCCTCCATGATGACGTAATCCTTGTCGCGCTTGAAGAGTTCCTTAGCCTTAACCGCGTTATTGAGATAGCCCACGAGTGGGGTATTGACCGTGTCGTAGAGATTATCAATGCCGAGCTGGTCCTCGACCTTGTCGATCGCGCTTTCGTGCACACCGATCGTGCGCTTCTTCTCGTCGACTTCGTAGTCGACGTCGATCTTGAGGGTGTTGACGATGCGCGCAAACTCGGCGTACCACTGGGTGGCTTGATCGGCCGGGCCGCTGATGATGAGTGGCGTACGTGCCTCATCAATAAGGATGGAGTCGACCTCGTCAACCACGGCGAAACAATGACCGCGTTGCACCATCTCTTCGCGCGACCACGCCATGTTGTCACGCAGGTAGTCGAAGCCGAACTCGTTATTGGTGCCGTAGGTGATGTCGGCGGCGTATGCAACACGACGTGCTGCCGGGTCCATGTTGGCCACGATGACGCCTACGGAAAGGCCGAGGAAGCGATGGATGCGACCCATCCACTCCGAGTCACGCTCTGCGAGGTAGTCGTTGACTGTGACGACGTGGACGCCTTCGCCGGAGAGTGCATTGAGGTAGGAGGGCAGGGTCGCGACGAGGGTCTTGCCCTCACCGGTGCGCATCTCGGCGATGTTGCCGAGATGAAGGGCCGCACCGCCCATGATCTGGACGTCGTAGTGACGCTGTCCCAGGGTGCGACGGGCGGCCTCACGTATGGTCGCGAACGCCTCGGGCATGAGCGAATCGAGGGACTCACCATCCGCGAAGCGCTTCTTGTATTCGTCGGTCAGCGCACGAAGATCGGCATCGCTCATGGCGACAAAATCGTCCTCTAGAGCGTTGACCTGCTTCGCGACGCTCTCGAGTTTGCGGAGGGTCTTGCCCTCACCGGCCCGCAGAACCTTGTCCAGAATGCCCACTGGCACATCGTAGTGGTTCAGCCCCCCGGAGCCCCCGGCAGCAGCGTCCGCTCACCAGTCGCACTCACGAAGGTCTCCCCCTCTAGTGCTCCCCCTTCTTGAGCGCCGTTGCAGCCACGGTCGCCACGGCAACCGGGCGAACGCCAATCGCCCGCAATGCACGCGCTCCCTCCGCCAAAGTTGCCCCGGTCGTGATCACGTCATCCACCAAAATGACCGCACCGCTGGGGCGCCACGGGCGGGCTACAAAGGCGTAAGCCAAGTTTGTCGTCCGGGCAGCCTGCCCTAGGCCTGACTGATCTAGTCGAGCGCGAACTTGCCTCAGCACTGGCTGCACGTCTGCGCGCATTCCAGCAGCGGTCAGGTCGCGGGCCGCGCAGTGCGCGAGGAGCCCCACGGTGTCTTCTCCGCGAATAGCTCGGCTCTGCCGGGAGCTAGGAATCGGGACGAGCATGACCGATCCATACCCCGTCGCGGCTACCGCACGAGCGAGTGCCCACCCAAGTGGTCGCGTCAGCGAACGCACCCCGCGTTCTTTGTGTGCAAGCACAACGGAACGCGCCACTCCTGAGTATTCGCTGATGGAGAAGGCGGGTGGCAGTCCGGGTGGGACCGGATTGGGATCAACGCGATGTCCGCGGCCGTTCAACTCCTGGGTGCAGGCGGAACACAAGGAGCGCCCTGGTCGCGCGCAGTGCACACACTCCTGTGGGACAAGCAGATCGATGAGTTCGAGCAGCATCAGTGTGCGTACGTCGGGTTATTGCCGAAAGCCCCGCCCACCCATTGGTCACCCACAAGGGAAAAAACCCGACTGGACTCGGTGCCCACCAAAATCGGAACTCCCGGCGCCGCAGCGATACTGCGCGGACCAACCGGAGCCCCTCGACTGGTAACAGTGCCTTGAGCTAGATCGACTTCGTAGACCTGGGGGGTCCCCGCACCCTCACTAGCCAGTGCGGCGATGCTCTCGCTTGAATTCCACGCAAGGTCGAGCACATCAGTCAGGACCGTCTCCACTCGACGAAGACCTGCAAGGGAGAAGACGCCGCCTTGGGTGACAACGCGGGCAAGGACGAGTAGACGTCGTGGACCGCGTTGCAGCACGAGGCTCATGCGCGCGTCATCGGGCGAGAGTGACATTCCGAGCACGGCAGCCTTTGCCGGAAAGTTCTCAATCGTCACGGTCCCAGATACACCAAGTGGAGACACCACGCTGACTACCCCATCTGCACCGAGGACCCAGATATTGCCAGCGCTATCAAATTGCGGGTGAGTCATTCCGGGTGCATCGGTCATCTGGACGATCGGTGAATCCACGGCGATAGCGCCACTCCACAGGTTGCCTACCTCGTCGACTCCCGCAATCCGCGATCCGCCTGCGGAAACCGCGATGGCCGAGAGAGGCGGATTGCCGAACCCGGCGCCTCCCGAGACTAACTCAGTGGAGACGTCCGAGATTTTGATGGCGCGACCTCCACTCACAGCGAAAGGCGTTGCGGGGTAGGGGGCAGCATCCGGGTTGTAACTTATCCAGGCATCGCTCGGCTGTGGATTTGCGACTCCCGTGACAGACAGTGGTTGACCAGAAGATCGAATATCCACTGCCGACACCGTGGCCAATTGCCGAAGGGTCCAGACGATTTGAGCTGACAAGGCTCGGCGCGTTTCATCGTTAGTCAAAACGACTCGCTGGTCAAGGTCAACGCGGGCGGTACCGGCGTCGACAGGGACGGCGTCGATCGCAAGAGTCGTCCCGTCAGGAATCGCCGTACGCACAGCCGGCGCCAGCCAATCGCTTGGCCCCGCAACCAACTCCCGAATGAGTGTCGTGGCGAGTCCAGTCTCTTGCACGGGAATCATCCGTGGATCAGGCACAAGTTGATCGAAGTTGGCATTGAAGAAGTAAAGATTGAAAGATCTGAAAGATCTGGCAACATCTGCGCGCGAAAGAAGCAGGCCAATTGGCGCATCGGCGATACGCCAATCAGCGCCTACGCGTTCTACCCGGAAATCAAATCCAACGGCGCGCGCTGGCGTAGCCACCCTCATTGACCCGTCGTTGGCGATCACGGCGTAAAGGCCGCTGGTTACTTTCAGGGAGGTGGTACTGCCTGCAGCAATTGTGAACAAACCGTCGTAGACCGTGACCTTTTCGGACGGTTTCCACAGTGCGCTCTGTGCGTCAGTGAGGTACTGCCGAGCGACCGCATGATCCCCTTCAAACGACGCCGAAGCATCGAGGAATCCCTGCACGACCTCCTGAGGCGACATGCCGGGCTGTGGCGGACGGGCAATTACGCGGATCACCTGGTTATTGGGATCAGCACCAACAGGAGTGCCCCGTTCTATGGAGCCGGAATTCGGAATGACTGCACAAGACGCCAAGAAGACGGGCAGCGCCAGGATCATCAAGCAGCGGGCTTTCACGCGATGACCTCTTCGCCGACTTCGACGACCGAGCCGTCGAGCGGAAGTGGTGAATCCACCAGCACGTCGTCTGCGCGACGCGGAATCGTAAGTCGGAAGGAAGCGCCCGAGCCCAGCTCGCCCCATGCCTCCAGCCAACCACCATGGAGTCGAGCGTCCTCAAGAGCGATGGACAGCCCCAATCCAGTACCTCCGGTTGTGCGCGCTCGAGCCGGATCTGCCCGCCAGAACCGGTCGAACACATGCAATAAATCCTCTTCGCTTAAGCCCACTCCATAATCGCGCACAGTCACGGCCGCGGCCACACCGTCGGCCGCAACTCGCACGACCACCGGCTTGCCTTCAGCGTGCTCCAGCGCATTGCCAATGAGATTGCGAATCACGCGCTCAATCCGCCGCGCATCGCACTCCACCATGCACATATCGAGATCCGGGACTAGACGCACCTCGATCTCTCGACTGTGCGCGAGTGGCTCCGTTGATTCGATGACACGTCGGACGAGACTCACCAGATCAGTGGGGTCAACATCGAGCGCCGCTGCTCCAGCGTCATACCGTGAGATTTCGAGGAGATCCGCCAGAAGAATTTCGAAACGCTCAATCTGAGTGGAGAGCAATTCGGCGGCGCGAGCAGTTGCCGGATCGAATGTCCCACGAGACTCGAAGAGGACGTCGGATGCCATCCGAACTGTGGTCAATGGGGTGCGCAATTCATGGGAGACATCAGATACAAAGCGCTGCTGTACTAAGGAAAGATTCTCTAGCTGATGAATCTGTGCCTCGATGCTGGCTGCCATTTCATTAAATGCAGTCGCCATGCGCGCGAGATCGTCCTCACCTCGGACAGCGACTCGCTCCTCTAGATGCCCCGAAGCAAATCGCTCTGCTGTGCGTGCCGCGCTTCGCACGGGCGAAACTACCTGGCGAGTAACCAGCCACACGACGAACGCGACAAGAAGGACGAGTAGGACCGCCGTGCCTACGACAGCGCTGCGTACGAGGTCCAACGTTTGTTGCTGCTGCGTCAAGGGGAACAAGTAATACAGCTCATACGGACCAACTGTGGGGACATTAAGTGGCGCGCCCACAACAAGTCCGGGAGCGGTGCGGCCATCAAGATAGCGAATCTCGGTGTAAGTCCATGACTGACGATCCGAACCGGCGACCGCATCACGCAGATCTGCCGGAACGCTACCAACAGACACGAGATTGGTGCCACGCTCCGGGGCCAGATAAGTGGTCTTATTGGCCAGCAGGAGCACGTCGAACTGCCCGGGCGACCCTGCGCGGGTCGCTAACGCTGTGATCACCGAGTCGACGAGCGTTGACGCGGAGACTGAGGCACCGCCGGTATTGGCCGCACTCAAGACCCGGCGAGCATCGGTGAGACCAACACTTGCCTCCACCAATGCTGATTTTTGGGTGGAGTCAAGCAGTCCCGAAGTGACACGAGAGAGGAGCAGAAGGCCCAGCAATGCGACGACCGTAATAGATAGCGCCAACGTCGCCGACGTGACTCGCAGCATCAACGACTGGCGCCAGGCAGCCCGCACCCGACGCGCAGCCGAAATCACGAAGGCCCGGCCTTGTAGCCGACGCCTCGTACAGTCACCACAATCTCTGGCTTGTCGGGGTCATCTTCGATTTTGGCGCGCAGTCGCTGCACGTGAACGTTGACTAGCCTGGTATCCGCCGCATGTCGGTAGCCCCACACGTCCTGCAAGAGAACTTCGCGCGTGAAAACCTGCTTGGGCTTGCGCGCAAGACAGAGCAACAGATCGAACTCCAATGGAGTCAGCGAAATCGCGGTGCCATCTCGTTTGACGGAATGGCCCACCACATCGATAGTCAGCCCCCCGATTTGAAGATGCTCAGGTTCTAAGGAGTCGCTGCGACGAAGCCGCGCGCGCATACGAGCGACGAGTTCCTTGGGTTTAAAGGGCTTAACAATATAATCATCCGCGCCGGCTTCGAGGCCCAACACAACATCTGATGTATCACTCTTCGCCGTGAGCATCACGATGGGAATTCCCGATTCGGCTCGAATGTCCCGACACACATCAACGCCGTCGCGGCCAGGAAGCATCAGATCCAAGAGAACTAGATCTGGTCGAAACTCACGGAAGGCGCGCAAAGCCGAGGTGCCATCTGCGCAGAAGAAGGGCGCAAAGCCCTCCCCTCTCAGCACGATGCCGAGCATCTCTGAGAGCGCGTTGTCGTCATCCACGACGAGGATTCGTTCAGTCACGACCCCATCGTGTCACCCCGAGGCCGAGGAAGTCGTGCAATATCCCCAGCCAACTCGAACTGGGACTCCGGGAGGCCTGGTAGAGGCCCCGACCAGCCCGTGCTCAGTAGCGGTAATGATCGGGCTTGTACGGCCCAGCCACATCCACGCCGAGGTACTCCGCCTGGGGCTTGCTCAGCTCGGTCAGCCGCACGCCCAGGGCGTCGAGATGAAGCCTTGCGACTTTCTCATCGAGATGCTTGGGCAGCGTGTAGACACCGAGCGGGTATTCGTCGAGCTTGGTGAACAACTCGATCTGCGCAAGAACCTGGTTGGTGAATGAGTTCGACATGACGAAGGACGGATGCCCGGTCGCGTTGCCGAGATTGAGCAGGCGGCCCTCCGACAGGATGATGATGGAGTGGCCATCGGCGAAGGTCCACTCGTCGACCTGCGGCTTAATGGTCTTGCGCTTCACGCCGACCATCTCAGTGAGCCCCGCCATATCGATTTCGTTGTCGAAGTGACCGATATTGCCGACGATCGCCTGATGCTTCATGCCCGCCATATGGTCCGCAGTGATGACGTCGTAGCAACCAGTGGCAGTGATGAAGATGTCAGCGACCGCGAGTACGTCTTCGAGGGTCGCTACTTGGTAGCCGTCCATCGCAGCCTGAAGGGCGCAGATCGGATCGATCTCAGTCACGATGACACGGGCACCTTGACCACGCAGCGAATCGGCACAGCCCTTGCCGACATCGCCATAGCCAGCAACGACGCACACCTTGCCGCCAATGAGCACGTCGGTCGCACGGTTGATGCCATCGATAAGGGAGTGGCGGCAGCCATACTTGTTGTCGAACTTGCTCTTCGTCACCGAGTCATTCACGTTGATCGCCGTGAAGAGCAATGAGTTTTCGCGCAACCGCTCGTAGAGGCGGTGCACGCCTGTTGTCGTCTCTTCAGTCACTCCCATGATCCCTGGAGCAATGCGAGTCCAACGCTGCGCGTCTGACTTGAGCGAGGCGCGGAGCACGTCTAGGACAACGGCGTACTCCTCAGAATCCGAAGGACTTGTGCTGGGCACAACACCTGCAGCTTCAAACTCGACTCCCTTGTGCACGAGCATCGTGGCGTCTCCGCCATCGTCAAGGATCATGTTGGGTCCAGCACCATCGGGCCAAAGCAGAATCTGCTCGGTGCACCACCAGTACTCTTCGAGCGACTCGCCCTTCCAGGCAAACACCGGCACGCCCTGGGGCTTGTCCGGAGTGCCGTTGGGGCCAACAACAACTGCTGCGGCCGCATGATCCTGAGTGGAGAAGATGTTGCAGGAGGCCCATCGGACCTGCGCGCCGAGGTCAACGAGAGTCTCGATGAGGACGGCGGTCTGCACCGTCATGTGTAGTGACCCGGTGATCCGAGCGCCCGAGAGCGGCTTGGACTTGCCGAACTCCTTACGCATGGCCATGAGGCCCGGCATCTCGTGCTCCGCGAGGCGGATTTCGTCACGGCCGAAAGCGGCAAGCGAAAGGTCGGCGACCTTGTAGTCGGGAGTCGACATAATGCTCCTCATGTCTGTTGCGGACGGTTGGCCCGGCGAACGGCACGAGGCTTCGATGGTTCGCGGAATATCGAGAGCAGTCTAGCCCGGGTTCGCCTCACCCGCGAGACGGTCCAGGTCGGGTTCTAAATATACGTATTTGGCCGTGGGCACCGCGGCCCGCAAGGACCGCTCGGCGGCATCAATGCCCGCAGCGATCTGGGCGGCTGTGGCGGATTCACGAATCGCGATTTTGGCACCCACCAAGAGCTCATCTGGACCTACATGCAACGTGCGTAGATGGATGACTCGGTCGACAAGCGGGCTGGCGGTCAAGGCGGCTCGGATCGCCGCCTCTTCCTCCGGCAAGGCGCTCTCGCCTACGAGCATCGCCGACATTTCAATCACTAGGAAAATCGCGATGATGATGAGCAAGGCGCCCACTGCCATTGCGCCAAGACCGTCCCAGCGCCCGTCTCCGGTCACGACGGACATGGTGACGCCGGTGAGTGCGAACACCAGACCAACGAGCGCGCCGAGGTCTTCGAGCAGGATCACGGGCAACTCTGGCTGACGGGCATCACGGAGGAAGCGCGGGAATGAGCGCTTGCCGCGGACGTGGTTGGCCTCACGGATGGCCGTTCGAAAGGACAGCGACTCCAAAACTATGGCAACGATGAGAACTGCGAACGCGATCCACGCATCGGAAAGGACTTCCGGATGCTGGAATTTATGTAGGCCTTCGTACAACGAGAAAAGTCCGCCCACGAGGAACAGAACGATGGCCACCATGAACCCATAGACATACCGGCGTCGACCATGCCCGAACTGGTGGAGTTGGCTAGCGGGCTGCTTTGAGCGCTTGTTGCCCACCAGAAGGAGCACTTGATTGCCCGAATCTGCGACCGAGTGAATCGCCTCGGACAACATCGATGACGAACCGGTGAAAGCGAAAGCGACGAATTTGCTCACAGCGATGCCGAGATTGGCGGCAAGGGCTGCAACGACAGCCTTGGTGCCACCTTCAGAACTCATCGGCCCTCCGCCACAATCGCACGGCCGCTCACACTAACGGTCACCTCGGGCTCGTGCTCGCCCATGACCAGAGCGCAACCAACAGCCGCTTGGACCTGGCCTTGAAGACCACTTGCCTCAACATGGCCTTCAAGTGGAATCACGACTCGATAGGAAGTGGGCAACACGCGGGCTTCATCGAGAAGTTCGTACACGACGAACTGGATGCCAGCGCCGTCGGTGGGCTGCAAATCTCTCACTGCATCTAGCGCGTCGTCCACATTGACCGCCTTGGAAGTAAGGCCGAGTCGCAGCACATTGTCAGAAGACGTCATGACTTCAACTCCGAGCCCGCGAACGTAGGAGTGGATAATTCCCGCCGCCACCCCAATGGTTTCGCCCGGGGCCAGCACACTGTGCTGCATCATGACGCACACCAACACGCCAGCGTCAAAGGGAAATTCAGCGGCAATGCCACGAAGTGACTCGACCGCAGCGCTATCAAAGCCGCACCTCTTGGCTGCTTCGCCCACTTCAGCGACCGCCTGAGCGGTCACCGCCGGGCTGAGATCGAGCAGCGCGCGTACGGTGTCGACGTGTGTCACCGCTGAAGAGATAGCCCCTGCTGGAACACCGGCTTCGACCAGCACCCGCCGCGCTAGGTCAAGATCGCGCCACCCCGCATGAATACGAAATGGCTCGAGCGCCAGAAGAATCTCGGTCTTCTCCTCGGCGTCCGGCAACGCGCCGCGAGCGCTGAGCTCTGCCGCTAATGCTCGAACCGGATGCACTTGAATCGACAGTGGCCTAGCGGCAGCCAGAAGTTTTACGAGCAACGGGTTGCGTTGCGGCGGCATGACAGCGTCAAGCGTCTCTCCCGTTGCCACTCCTTCGCTGTCCACAACGATCGCAGGGGCAGCCGGGTGAATGCCGAACCACAGCTCGGCTTGCGGGGCTCCGGTGGCATACGACCACAGGGCGAGACCATCGATCTCACCCCAGTCGTAGTCGCGAAGAATTCCGCGCACGCGCCACATTTACGCCTCGTCGAGCAGCATGATCGGAATGCCGTCACGGATCTCGAAGCCGCGTTCGCACTTCGTACACACAAGTCTTGACGCAGCCTCATCCACCCGCAGGGGTGCATGCTCAGGACACGGACACGCAAGGACTTCTAGTAGCACGGGGTCGAGTCCCAATGCACCGCTCATGCCGCACCTCCCGCTCTGACAATGGACAGCACACTGTCTCGCAGTGTCTCCATCTCCCTCACAGTGGGCGCCTCAACGTTGAGACGAAGCAGCGGCTCAGTGTTGCTCGGACGCAAGTTAAACCACCAATCCGAGCCACTCACAGTTAGCCCATCAAGTTCATCTAGTTGGACTCCAGGACGACCGCCGAACGACGAGCGAACTTCTGCCATAACTGCAGCATGATCATGCACGATTGAGTTGATTTCACCGCTCGCGGCGTAGGGCGAGAATCGGGACATGAGGTCAGAGACCGTAACCCCCGCAGCCGCGTTGCCCAACTCAGC
>CAFBMR010000062.1_pt1 | contig 11345 bp, 8 predicted proteins | sample 7269021 | NCBI WGS metagenome assembly CAFBMR01 (sample SAMEA6814071, study PRJEB35770) | uncultured Actinomycetes bacterium | biome: Freshwater; feature: Freshwater reservoir; material: water | place: Czech Republic | collected 2017-05-23 | depth 30m m
CTCAGCGAGTGGGCGTGGCCCTGGCTGCCGTAGCCGATAACGGCCACCACTCGATTGGCGATGACGGACAGGTCGGCATCGGACTCATAGAACAACTCGGCCACGGGGACTCCTAGGTCTGGGACTGCAGGCTCCGCAAGGATACCGGGACGCACAGAGGTGCTGATACCCGCGCTGGTCGGCTAGAAGAGTGGCTAGGTCAGCTCGCCGGCGGTGGGAAAGTCATCGTCGGCTCACCGAGAGTCGGCCCGGCCCACGTGGTGTCTACCTGCGCCCAGTTGCGCGCCTCAAAGCCGATGTCGAGCCCGTTGATGAGTACGTGAGCCGGCACGGTCGCATCGGCGTTAGGGCCCTCCGGCCACGAGAACGCAAAGGTCAGGATCTGGTCCTTGGCGTAGGGGCCGAACGGACCGGCGTCACCCAAAGGAGCCACCCGCACCCATTCGCCACCCGCCGCAGCCATGGACATCTGCCAATTGCCCCCCGTGCACGACACAGTGACTCGCAACTGCACGTAAGTCGTGATGTACGTCTTCCCGGACGGTTCTCCCTCCACAGGTCCACGGCGAACATCCCAGGGTGCCTTGTCGCCCGAAACAAGGCTCGCCCCATCACACATGGAAGCGGGAGGTCGGCCAGACCCCGAGGGCGTGAGGGACTGGTTTGTTGAACCAGACGAATCAGTTGCGCATGCGGTCAGTGCTAGCGCCATACCGATCACGTAGGCAGTGACCCCGACTCGACTTCTCACAGACCCAACAATGCCACCCGGTGACCTACAAGTCGTCTTGTACCAGGAAGGTCGATCTGGATCCTTTTGTACATGCGTTGGGGTACGGCGGCTGCCCATAGCCACCGTCATAGAGAACCGCATCACCACTCGCAGCGACTGCTCGACCTGCGGCGTCGTACACCGTGATCACGTCTCCCACGTGCCGCGCAGTTGAGCCCTTCGGCCAGATCAACGTGGTGATCGTGCCGTCGCTCTTCTCTTTGAGGCGAATGCAGTCAACATCGGTGATAAGTGTCCCATCGATGTACAAGGCGTACCGCATTTGATCGGGAGTCCAGTCGGACATGGGCAGGTCAACGGGAGTGCCAGACGGCGCCACACCGGATGCGCTGCTTACGGGACTCGTCGTAAGTGCGGTGGTCCCGGAACCTCCACCCGAACCGCAGGCTGATAGCGCGAGCACCAATGTCGACACCGCGATGCGGACGGCTCTGAACCTAGAAAAAATCATTAGGAATAGAGCTATGCGGCACCAACGACGCGCGCTCGGGTCCGCGCCAGGTCGGCACCTTCCCGGCCCACGCCATCAGCTTGGGAATTCGCAGTTCGAGTCCGTTAAACGTCGCTCGTCCAGAGGGAGTGCTCAGGTCGGCCTCATGCCACTTCCATTGCACGATGAACTGCAGACGCTCGCCAGCCGGGTAGGGCCCCGACCCCAAATATGCTTGCGACGAGGAATTGCTATTGCGCGTCAGGAAAGTCTTCCGACCTCCAGCGACCGCGAGTGACACCCGCCAGTCGTCGGACACGCAGGTCGTGAGCACGTCCACGATGACCATGACGTTTGCAAAGCGCCAGAGCACCTTGTGGTAGCGCTGCTTGCTGCCCCACAAGAAAAGTGGCTGATGCGGCTCCATCTTGAGGGTGGACGCATCGCAGCGCGGCAAATGTGTCGACACATGCACCGGCGCTGCTGGAGCACCTGAAACGCCCACGACTAGGGATGCGAGCAGGGCAGCCGAAATCGATACGCAAACCTTTGCGGACCTCACTGCACATCGCCCCCTTTAGTACTTCTGTAGCCAATCTACTTACCTAAGACGCGTGAAGGGGCCGCATCGGTTGCACAGGACTGCGCCAAGAGCGATTGCCCTCAATGCTCCGGTGAGAAAAGCAAGGATTCCGTCAGGGCTGCTAGGCGGTCCGGTCCACGGGGCGCAGGGTGCGATCGGCAATCGACTTGGACCCGCGGGCTAGGCCAACAACGCCCGACTGCACGAGTTCGCGAATGCCGTACGGCTCGAGCACGCGCAGAAGCGCATCAAGTTTGTCGTGGTTGCCGGTCGCCTCAATCGTGACCGCATCTACGGCAACGTCGACAACCTTGGCACGGAACAACTGCACGACCTCAAGCACCTGCGAACGAGTGTCGGGATCGACCTTGACCTTGACGAGTAGCAACTCTCGCTGCACCGAGCCCGCATCTTCGAGTTCGACGATCTTGAGCACATTGATGAGCTTGTTGAGTTGCTTGGTCACCTGCTCAAGCGGGAGAGACTCCACGTTGACGACAATCGTCATGCGCGAAACACCCTCGAGTTCGGTGGTGCCCACCGCGAGAGACTCGATGTTGAAGCCACGACGCGAGAAGAGGCTCGAAATGCGCGCGAGCACACCGGGCTTGTCTTCCACTAGCACTGACAATGTGTGACGACTCATGACTAGTCCTCCCTGTCCCACTCGGGCGCAAGTGATCGCGCTACCAAAATTTCGTCATTGCTTGTTCCTGCGGCGACCATCGGCCACACCATCGCGTCGCGATGCACCACGAAGTCGATGACGACTGGTGCATCGTTAAGACTCAGTGCCCGCTCGATCGTTGCGTCGACCTGATCGGACGACTCGCAGCGCAGCCCGTGACACCCGTAGGCGTCAGCAAGCTTCACGAAGTCAGGGATCCGATTCGAATGTAGATCGGTGTTGGAGTAGCGCGAGTTGTAGAACAACGTCTGCCACTGCCGCACCATGCCGAGGCTGGAGTTGTTGATGAGTGCGACCTTGATCGGGATTTCGTTGATGGCGCAGGTAGCAAGCTCCTGGTTGGTCATCTGGAAGCAGCCATCGCCATCGACCGCCCACACGGTTGCGTCGGGGCGACCGACCTTGGCTCCCATGGCAGCGGGCACGGCATAGCCCATCGTGCCCAGTCCGCCGGAGTTGAGCCAGGTGCGTGGGTGCTCGTACTTGATGAACTGCGCGGCCCACATCTGGTGCTGACCAACGCCGGAGGCAATAACCGACTCAGGGCCGCTGATGGCGCTCAATCGCTCGAGTACGAACTCAGGCGACAGCGAACCATCTTCGGGATGCGTGTAGCCCAGCGGGTAGGTGTCACGCCAGCGACCGACGGTCTGCCACCACTCCTCGTAGTCACCGCGGTTGCCAGCGGCGAACTCGGCTTCGATAGCAGCGAAGAGTTCGATGAGGATCTCGCGCGCATCGCCCACGATCGGCACATCAGCCGTGCGGTTCTTGGAGATCTCGGCAGGGTCTATATCGGCGTGGATGATCTTGGCGTCGGGGGCGAATGACGGAAGATGGCCAGTAACGCGATCGTCAAAACGCGCCCCGATCGTGATCAGTAGATCCGAACGTTGCAATGCGCCCACCGCTGCGACGCTGCCATGCATGCCGGGCATGCCCAGGTGCTGGCCGTGGCTGTCGGGGAAGGCGCCGCGGGCCATAAGAGTGGTGACAACCGGCACTCCGATGAGTTCGGCGAACTTAAGAAGCTCCGGCGAAGCGTTTGCCCGGATAACACCACCGCCGACGTAGAGCACCGGGCGCTTGGACTCCACGATCATCCGAGCGGCCTCGCGCACCTGCTTGCTGTGCGGCTTAGTAACTGGGTGGTAGCCCGGCAGGTCAATGCGCTCGGGCCAATTGAACGTCGTCATCTTCTGCAACGCGTCTTTGGAGATGTCGACGAGCACCGGACCAGGACGACCGGTTGATGCAAGGTGGAACGCCTCGGCGATCGCTCGCGGGATCTCGTCAGGATCAGTCACAAGGAAGTTGTGCTTCGTGATCGGCATGGTGATGCCGCGGATGTCGGCCTCTTGAAAAGCATCGGTGCCGATCGCGGCCTTCGCCACCTGACCGGTGATCGCAACCATGGGCACGGAGTCCATATGTGCGTCAGCAATCGGTGTCACGAGGTTGGTCGCCCCCGGTCCACTAGTGGCCATGCAGACGCCGACGCGGCCAGTTGCCGCGGCATAGCCCTCAGCAGCGTGGCCGCCGGCCTGCTCGTGACGCACGAGAATGTGGCGGATCTGCTTGGAGTCCATGAGGGGGTCGTATGCCGGCAGGATTGCCCCACCCGGGATGCCGAATACGTCCGTGACGCCCGCGTGCTCCATCGCACGGATCAGGCTCTGCGCCCCGGTGATCTGCTCGCTCATTTCTCCTACTTCCACTACTCGGAACTCACGTGCCTCACAAACAAACACCCCCCGGACCGGTTGGTCTCGGAGGGCGCGCGGTTTGACCGACTCGTGGGGCTCAGCCCGCGCGCCTGCCTACTACTACAAGAATCTTCCGCACGAGACGAGAGCCTACCCCGAATGTGGCCATTGTGACTAGTGGTTTAGGCCACAATTTCCAACTCCTGAGATCAGCCGACCTTCGTGAGCGGGATCTCACGGATATTGGCTCCGCTCACCGCGTCCCGGACCCACAATGTCGGGGTCTCATCGAGGCTGCGCCAGTGGTCATAATCGAAGGCCAGGTGCTGACCCAGAGCCCAGGAGACGTTCTCGGCTCGGAAAACCGCCTGACCGGTAGCAGTCTCGAGGGTGACGCGAATCGAGAGCGAGCCCTTGCGGTTGTCGCTGTGCCCCATCATCAGCAGGCCGCCGGCTCGGTCTAGTCGCTGATACCGCGCCACACCCTTGGCTGTGTCGGCTCCTCCGCTGGCGACCACCGTGTAATGCCGCTCGCGCTGTTGGAAAATCTGAAGGAGTTTGGGCCGAGCTGACTGGTTGCTCGTCACGCTAAACAGTTCGCCACCCTCCGACACCGTGATGCGCGCATTAGAGCCAGGACCAACTTTGCCCCAGTCGACAAAATGAAGTCCCGTGCCCGATGCGAGCTGGGTCTGCATCGGGACCGTACGGCCATCAGGAGCCGTACGGATCCACATTCGGTAGCCGTTGTGCCGCATTATCTGGGCGGCCGGGAGCGTGAACTGGTTAGCGCCAATCGCAGTCAGCGCAGGCAACACATTCATCCGAGCCCCAGACACAGGCTTGCCGCGGAGGTCAGTGAACCCGTAGTCAATCTTGCCGTTCTGCGAAGCAGGGAAGACGCCGAAGGCCGCGAAATCGGTAGGTACCCGCTTGCCGCAGAAAGGACACAACTGCTTCCCCACCGCTTTCTTAACATCCATCAACCACATGGTTAAGGTGTCAGCGTTACCGGCCGCAATCGTGGGTCCGCTCGAAGGATCCACTGAAACGAGGTACTCCCACGTGTTCGCGTTCATGTCCACATGGACCGCGCGAGTTTGCCCGGGGTAGTTGTTGTCATAGACCGCAATGTCGTAGAGCCCGGGCGCCTTCTTAAGCACTGCGAACGGCATGATCACGTGACCCTCGACACCGCCTTGGGCGGTCGGCCACCAGATGGGCATCGCCGAGGGCACCCGTCCTGGCTTGATCGTGCGCACCAATGTGCGTACCACATCGGCGGGAGAAGTCTTTAATGTGGGCGTGAAGAGCTGAGTCGCCCACTGCCGCAGCAATTCACTCTGCGTATCCAAAGTGAGCTGCGACTGATTGGCTAACGACAATGCACCAAGGTCTGAAGGCTTGAGGAAGCCGTTGTAGAGGGCCGCGGCTGCAACGGCGAACCCGGCGCAGTGGCCAACGGAATCGACAGACTCTAGGAGATACTCGGAGTAGTACTTCGCTGCAGGCGTGAGAGCGCATGGACCGCCCCGCGTAGTGTTCTTTAGCGTGATGCACACGTCATCCCCGAACAGCGAGCGCATGTCTTGGGAGTTCATCGGCTCAAGGGCGTTGTCAGGGGTCCCGAAGAACAGAGCGTTCTGATCAAGAGTGGCGCCATAGTTCGCGTACGGGAACCCGTTGGGAGCCGTACGAAAGCCAGAGTCCGCGACCACTTGTCCCGATGGAGTAGATCCTGCAGGTGGCGCACCAAACCAGAGGTCATAATAGAACTCGTTGGTGGGCGTATCCGGAATCGACGGGGGCAACACTGGCCCCGCGCCAAACGCAGGTGAAACTGCGCCGAGAACGAGAACAGAAGCACCGAGAAGGATCAGGTATTTGGGCACACATGGGACACTAGCGGGAATCCACCGCAGAAGGGCCTGCGACAGCTAATTGGTCTCTAGCACCATCGGGATCTCTCGCACCACATCTCTGCCCTGAAGGAGCAAGAGTCGAGGCTGGTCGCTGCGTGTACTCCACTCGGAATAATCAAGCAGAAGACTTTCATTGGACCGCCAGCGAGTGCCCGGGGCGATCCAAGTGGTCATCCCTGAAGACGTATAGATACTTGCCCGAACGTCCAATGTGCCAGCCTTGCCATATCGGTGGCCGATACGAACAGTCTCCGTTGTGCGATCGACGTCTATCGCGCGCGCTTCATTGGCGGGCGTTGGGCTTCCACCTGAGATGGATACCTCATAATTTCGTTTCGAATAAGAGATGGATTGCGAAAGCCCTACCTGCATCTCTTGATCACTTGTAACAGAGGTGATCCCCCATTGCCCCTCAACGCGGACCATAACGCGAGCCCCTATGGGCATCGGATCCCAAGTTATGCGCCGAGCATCTCGACCAGATGTGATGAGCAAACTCACCGGGATCGACTTGGTTAATCGTGTTGCATCGATCGGGATCAGGTAGCCCTGCTCGGGAATGATGACTGACGGCGCGATTTCTGCCTGCTGCGCAAGTGGAGAACTCACCGTAGGTAGGTACTCGAGACGGCTTGCGTCGAGCGGAGCACCGCGCAAGGACCACACTTCGTACGAAAGTCGTCCAGCCTGCCCCGTAGGAATCGGTTCGAACGCCACAAAATCCTCAGCAACGGTGTTTGAGCACACCGGGCAAGATTGCCGGCCGAGGGAATCAGCCATGGGGAGAAGACTCATGCTCATGGTCGTACTATCACCGCCCACGATTTCGGCAGGTAACCCGAAGCCCGAGACAGTGAGGTACTCCCAGGTATTTGTATTGACATCAACGTGCACTGCTCGCTCGTGCATCGGGTAGTTGACGTCGTACACCGCAATGTCATAGACGCCCGGCGCCTTGCGGTAAATCGCGTAGGGCACAAGTGCCAGCCCAAGGGGTCTGTTTCCGTGCATCCAATTGATCACCAGAGTCGCGGGAATCCGCCCCGGCCTGGTGCCCCGGACTAAAGTGCGCAGAATCTGCGCCGGAGTTTGCGGCAGTGCACGTGTTGTTAATTGGATTGCTGACTGACGCAGCAATGTCTCTTGCGTGATTGTCGTGAGTTGGGATTGCGCCCCTAACGATGACGTACCCAACTGAGCCGGGTCACTACGCCCATTGAAGACCCCCGCACTTGCGACAGCGATACCCACGCTGCGGTTCTGGGCGCGCGCCTTGTCCACGAGGTAGTCAGCGAAATAGCTCACAGCTGGTGTCAGCACACAGGGAGCCTTAGGTCTAAGCCCCTTGACTGAGATGCACACGCCATCGCCATAGAGGTTGCGCATTGTGCTTGACGATATTTCTCGCAATTGCTCGACAGGCGTACCAAAGAACAGCTCGTTTGAAGCGAGTGAATCGCCGAATCCGGCATAGGGCATCCCATTGGGATACGGCCGGAATCCCGAATCGACCACGATCGTCCCGGCTGGAAGCCAATCTGTGGGCGTTGGACTGAACCACAGGTCATACAAAAACTCGTTGACGGGTGTGTCCGGGATCGAGGGCGGTAGTTTCGATCCACCAGCCGCCGCAGGGACAGCGAGGCCCAGCACCGCAACGGCGGCAAGGAAGAACACTGACCCCCTACGCATTCAAGCAGTCTAAGCGAAACCTCAGTCGCAGACGGCGCCCTTGGAAGCCGATCCCACAAGCTTTGCGTATTTTGCGAGGACGCCACGGGTGTAGAGCGGAGGTAGCGGCACAAACTCTGCGCGACGACGAGCCAATTCGGCGTCTTCCACGAGCAGATCGAGGGTGCGACTGGCGATATCGATGCGGATACGATCGCCGGTCTTCACCAGACCGATAGGTCCACCGTCTGCAGCTTCGGGCGCAACGTGACCGACGCACAAGCCCGTGGTGCCTCCGGAGAAGCGACCGTCGGTGATGAGAAGAAGCTCTTTGCCCAGACCGGCACCCTTGATGGCCGCCGTGATCATGAGCATCTCCCGCATACCTGGGCCACCCTTCGGCCCTTCGTAGCGAATGATGACCACATCGCCTGACTGCAGCGAACCATCTTCGAGTGCGGCCATCGCAGCTTGCTCGCGTTCAAACACCTTCGCCGTGCCCTCGAAAGTTTCGACGGGCACACCAGCGTTCTTGACCACAGCCCCTTCGGGTGCAAGGGAGCCACCGAGAATCGTGATGCCACCGTGCATATCGAGGGGCGAAGACGCCGACATGAGGACCACGCCATCGGGGTCGGGTGGCGCAATGTCTGCGAGATTTTCGGCCACCGTCTTTCCTGTCACGGTAAGGCAGTCACCGTGCAGCATGCCAGCATCGAGAAGCGCACGCATGATCACGGGCACTCCGCCGACGCGATCAACATCGGTCATCACATAGCGACCAAACGGCTTGAGATCTGCGAGCAGCGGCACCTTTGAGCCGATGCGGTGGAAGTCCTCGATGTGCAAGTCCACGTCAGCCTCATGCGCGATTGCAAGAAGGTGCAGCACTGCATTCGTCGAGCCGCCAAAGGCCATCAGCACGGAGATCGCGTTCTCCAGTGACTGCCGGGTGATGATGTCTCGGGCGGTGATGCCCTGCTTGATTAGGTTGACCACCGCCTCGCCGGAGTGACGCGAGATGCCATCGCGACGTCGATCGACAGCGGGCGGCGCAGCAGAACCGGGCAGTGACATGCCCATCGCTTCTGCCGCGCTTGCCATTGTGTTTGCGGTGTACATGCCGCCACATGCGCCTTCGCCCGGACAGATAGCGCGCTCAATGAGATCAACGTCCTCGCGACTCATGAGCCCGCGCGCACACGCACCGACAGCTTCGAAGGCGTCAATAATCGTGACTTCCTTCTCCGTGCCGTCGGAGAGCTTGACGTGGCCGGGCATGATCGAACCGGCATAGACAAAAACGCTCGCGACATCGAGGCGGGCGGCTGCCATGAGCATGCCCGGCAGACTCTTATCGCAACCGGCGAAGGTAACCATGCCGTCGAGCCGCTCGGCTTGCATGACCGCTTCGACTGAGTCGGTGATGATCTCGCGGCTCACGAGCGAGAAATGCATGCCTTCGTGGCCCATCGAGATGCCGTCGGAGACAGAAATCGTGTTGAACTGCATCGGATAGCCACCAGCCGCGTGCACACCTTCCTTGGCTGACTTTGCGAGTCGCTCGAGGGAGAGGTTGCATGGAGTGATCTCGTTCCACGAAGAAACGACACCAATTTGCGATTTGCCGAAGTCCTCGTCAGTGAAACCAACGGCTCGGAGCATGCCGCGCGCTGCGGCGCGCTCAAGGCCATCGGTGACTACGCGACTACGGGGCTTGATATCGGTCATGACACGAGGGTAGCCCGAACGGCTCCGGCTCCATTAAGAGGACGGTTGATAACCCTCGGCCCACTTCTGGAAGCCGTAGCCACCGCCGAAGACGGCCCAATGACCCGAGAGCTTGCCCAGACTGCGTAGATAGGACCGGCCCGGAATCGGGCTGCCATCGTTCATACGCCAATACGATGACCTGGGGTTGGCCTTATTGATCGTCTGGACGAATCGAGTGAACTTGGAAGTCTTGACGACCACCTCAGCCGGCGCGAGGCCCAGTTCGTCCATCAAGTCAATGGAGGATCGACTGCTCCGAAGCGATCCCACGCTGTCGCGAGCCCCCGCGCTACCGGCTGAAGACGGTTGAGTCGAAGCAGCCTTAGTCTTGGTCGCCCAACCCCAACCGGCCTTCTTACCAATCCACTTCACCCCGTAAGAGAGGCCCTTGACCGCATAGAAGCCGATATAGGCCAGTGTCGCAACGGTCTGGGCCCAGAACTGCACCTGCCGGAAAACGTTGAGTCCGGGACTTTCTTCCTCTTGGGTCTTTGCCGAAAGTATCTGGGCCGCCGTCGCAGCGAAGCCGAGACCAAGCGGAATGAGCCAGCCCCCGGTCAATGCGCCGACAACAAACGAAGCCACTACGACGACACACGAGACAATCTGCCAGAACCAACTCCACTCATTGGCCTCACCGGATTTATCCGATCCGTTCACCGGATCGCCAGGCGTGTACGAGTAGAGATTATTGGACGCTTGGAAATTGGGATCTGGAGCGAGGAACTCTCCGAGCGCCGGAAGGTACGGTCGCGTACCCACTAAAGATATAGACGATGTGCCTTCCAGAGTCTCTTGACGCTGCGTCGCCTGCCAGGTGTACTTCGGTGCAGCATTACTCCCTACTTCAGTTGACGGTAGTTGCAGTGGCTCACCGTAAGCACCAAAACGCGGCGCGAGACCAACCGTGGCTGGCGAAGTGTCTGGACCTGAACTTGTCGCGTTAAAGGAGGGTGCTGGGATTGTGCCCAGCGCAGCACCGTCGATGCCCGACAAAGTGACCGTCGCAGCACCACCCATAGGCACTGTGACGTTCGCCCCACCAGGGAGGCCGATCGTGTAGGAATCCACTGCGCTGTCGGATTTCAAGATGATGGTCGGTGACGTATCGAGCGGCGAACCGTATGCGTATTTCACCGTGGAAGTTCCAGCCGAACCTTTGACAGTCTTAGTGAGAATCCGTTCGCCGAAACGTGACAGGGTCGTCGTCACGGCATCAGCGCCAGCGCCCTCCTTCATAATCGCAAGCGCCGTGTCAGCTCCCCACGTCAACTCAACCGGGCGAGCACCGCCAGTTATTGTGCGCACGCGTCCGCCCGCGTCGTGCGTGAGCGTTACTTTGGTTTTGCCGGTTGCATCACCCGACATCAGCGGATCGGTAGTCGACACCAGCCGACCTTGATCGTCGTGGCAGGACACGTAAGGGACACCCGCACGGGAGCCACCTGTGCGCAGGATGTCAGCGCCAGCATTTGGGTAGGCCTTCGCGGCAGGTCCGCATGAAGAATCTTGAGTATCTGCGTAGTCGTATCGATAATTCGTGTCGGTTCCGGCCACGCCGTTACTCGTGGTGGAGATAAGGACTTTCGTCATACGCCTTGCAGCGTCGTATTCGTAAGAACGATCCTCCGTGAACTTCGATGGCGACAACTGGCTGGTGGCGACTGATCGGATGCGGCCAAAGACCGTGTAGTCAATCGTTTGCCTGAAGTCGTAGTTGGACCCGCTGGTGACCAACCCCGATGGTTGACCGCTCGGTGCGTACGTGAGCGACTCGGC
>CAFBMR010000063.1_pt1 | contig 10841 bp, 14 predicted proteins | sample 7269021 | NCBI WGS metagenome assembly CAFBMR01 (sample SAMEA6814071, study PRJEB35770) | uncultured Actinomycetes bacterium | biome: Freshwater; feature: Freshwater reservoir; material: water | place: Czech Republic | collected 2017-05-23 | depth 30m m
CGCGGTGTGACCACTGGGCGCCCACGTCGCTGTGGTTGGTTTGATGCGCCGATCGCGCGCTTTGCAACGCGCGTTAACGGTCTCACTGACTTCTTCCTGACCAAGCTCGATGTGCTCACGGGCTTCGAGCAGATCCCGGTATGTGTGGCATACGAGATCGACGGTGTGCGTCATGACGAGATTCCGATGACGCAGACCGACTTCCATCACGCGAAGCCGATCTACGAAATGCTGCCGGGCTGGAGCGAAGACATTTCGGGTGCACGCACATTCGAAGACCTGCCTGCGAACGCACGTGCATATGTGAAGTTCCTCGAGGACATCTCCGGTGCGCCCATGAGCGCCATCGGCGTCGGCCAAGACCGCAACGCAACAATCGTGATCAACGACCTCATTAACTAGCGTTAGAGGCCAAGTTCGTCGAGCTGCGCCTGAATAAGCGCACGGTCTTCTGGGTCCGCGATCGACTCGAGTGCAGTCAAGGTTCGGGCGTGCCACGCATTCGCGGCTTCGCGCCCGTTGGCGATCAACTTGGCGCGCGTCATGCCCTCGAGTGCTGAAGGAAGCAGCCAGTCGGCCAGATCAGCAGAGGATTCCGCCAGCTGCAAAGCGAGAGCGGCATGCCGCACCGCCTCAGCGCCCATCCCAGCGGTTGCGTAGGAACGGCTGACCAGCCATTCGCCAATCGCTGCCTGTTCAACGCCGCCCACACCGCGCCAGAGATGGCGACTGGCGTGAGCGCAATCGATGAGCTCGTTGAGTGCTTCTGGTGAGCGGTCATCTGAGTCGAGGATGTCCCACGCCTGGTTGTACAACGAGATGGCCATGCTGCGTCGAGCCTTGTCGGCTGCTTCGTCTGCGGACATTCTTGGCCTCTCTACCCATGTCGTTGAAGGCTCACGATACTCACTAGGGTCGTACCCATGAAGGTCCTCGTCATCGGCTCTGGTGCACGCGAGCACGCACTCGTACGCGCGCTCTTGCGCGACAGCAGGGTGACCGCGGTTGTCGCGGCTCCGGGCAATGCGGGCATCGCCGCTGAGGTCGAAACCTGCGCAGTGGATGTCAAGGATGCAGCGGCCATAGCAGCGCTTGCCGGCGATCTCGGTGTCGATCTTGTTGTCATCGGGCCCGAGGGGCCACTCGTGGCCGGTGCGGCTGATGCCGTACGTGCCCGTGGCATCGACTGCTTTGGACCCTCCGCTGCCGCGGCCCAAATCGAGGGCAGCAAAGCGTTCGCCAAGCAGGTGATGGCCGACGCGGATGTGCCGACAGCGCAGGCATTCGTCTGCACGTCTCGGTCTGAGGTCGAGAATGCTCTCGCCGCTTTCGGTGCGCCGTACGTCGTCAAGGACGATGGACTCGCCGCGGGCAAGGGAGTGGTCGTTACTTCTGATCATGCAGAGGCACTTGATCACGCCATGACGTGCCTTGCAGCGGGCTCGCAAGTGGTGATCGAGGAATTCCTTGATGGCCCCGAGGTGTCGCTTTTTGCAATCACCGATGGCACGACGGTTATCCCGCTGGTTCCTGCCCAGGACTTCAAGCGAGTAGGCGATGGTGATGCCGGTCCGAACACTGGTGGCATGGGTGCTTATGCACCGCTTCCTTGGGCGCCGGCCGGACTGGTTGATGAAGTGATGGCGAGCGTGTTGCAGCCAACTGTCGATGTGATGCGTGAGCGTGGCACACCATTTAGTGGATTGCTCTATGCCGGGCTCGCGCTGACTTCGCGCGGCGTGCGAGTCATCGAGTTCAATGCCCGTTTTGGTGACCCCGAGACGCAGGTCGTGCTCGCACTACTCGAGTCACCGATCACCGATCTGTTGCTCGGTTCTGCGCGTGGCACTCTGCATGAAGTTGAGGCGCCGCGCTGGGGCAGTGGCGCCGCAGTGACCGTCGTTGTTGCAGCTGATGGTTACCCCGCTTCTCCGCGTACAGGTGACCCAATCACGGGCATCAGCGACGCCGATGCGATGGATGAAGTGTCGATTTTGCATGCGGGTACCCGCTTGAACGACTCCGGTGAAGTGCTGTCTAACGGTGGGCGCGTGCTTTCGGTGACAGCCACCGGGGATTCGCTGAGTGAGGCCCGGGTTCGGGCGTACGCCGCACTCGACCACATTTCGCTTGCCGGATCACACGCTCGCCGCGACATCGCGGCCAAGGCTGCAGGGGAAATCTGACGATCCTTGAGCAAAACGTGGGGCGCAATGTCTCACTTCGCTATCGCTTCGGCACTAGGGGATGGCATATGCCGGTGGAGCGTGACACGATCTACACAGAAGAAGGAGGTGGACCGCATGGAACTAGAGGCTGACGGCATGGATTTTGCGTTCGCCGCGTGGCGCGAGGAGGGCCGATGGAGTGTCGCTGCATTGGCACCACGCGCCTCCGAGTCGATTGACGATCTAGTCGGTTCCCTGCGGCATCTCCCGGGTGAAGGTGGCACGCTCGGCTTTGTCGGCGTTGCCGATGAGTTCTTCGTGCTCGCGCGCGTTTTGCCCGGTGTTGCGACGCGCGTACTTCTCTCTGATCTCAATGCTGCGTACGAATGGCCTCTTGCTGATGAAGCGGCCAAGTTCCTCGAGGTTGATCTTCCTGAGGATGATGACGAGTTAGATGAGCCCGAGCCGATTGGTGACTTCGCCATCGTCGCGGACTTCGGTATGGATGCTGAGTCGTTGGAGTTGCTCTGCACTGACGATGAGGTCTACCCCGATGAGATCGTCGCCTCGATCGCTACACGTCTGGGTTTCATGGATCAAGTGAACGACCTCCTGGAGGAGCCACCCGCGTGACTGCGTTGCCTGACTACGACGCAGTCATGCGCGTAGCGCTCGAAGAAGCGCGACTATCGGGTGCTGATGTGCCCGTTGGCGCAGTGGTGCTTGACGCGTCCGGTGCGATGATCGCCCGCGCACACAACGAACGCGAAGCCTCGGGCGATCCGACTGCGCATGCAGAAGTGCTTGCCGTTCGTGCCGCCGCCGCCGTTGTTGGTGAGTGGCGTCTTTCGGGCTGCACCCTCGTTGTCACACTTGAGCCCTGCCCGATGTGTGCAGGCGCAATCGGACTCTCGCGGGTCGACCGAGTCGTCTTTGGTGCGTGGAACGACGAGTACGGTGCGGCTGGGTCGATGTGGGATCTCCTGCGGGACCGGCGCCTCATGCATCGACCGGAAGTCGTCTCCGGAGTGCTTGCCGAGGAGTGTTCGGCGCTCGTACGAGAGTTCTTCGCGGACCGACGCGGCTAAGCCGGCCCGGCCGCGGGCCTGTATTCTCTCCCGCGGTGGCGTGTCCGAGCGGCCAAAGGAGCGCGCCTCGAAAGCGCGTGTGGGGGAAACTCCACCGTGGGTTCAAATCCCACCGCCACCGCCATGATGTGAGGGGATCCCTTTGGGGGTCCCCTCACATCATTTTGGATGCGAGGGATTTGGGAGGAGCTGCGCGCAGAGCAGCGACGGTTCCCACCGCCACCGCCATGATGTGAGGGGATCCCTTCGGGGGTTCCCTCACGCATTTCCCCTCCCCGCCGACGTCACCTTGCGTCGCCCTAAAGCTGCGGCTTAGGGCGACGCAAGGTGACGTCGGGGAAAGAAGTGTGCGGCTTAGACTCCTCGCGTGACTGCGAATCCGGCTGTGCGGCTACAAGGTGTCGTGAAGCGATTTGGGGCACTCACCGCTGTCGATCACCTCGATCTTGAGGTCCCTGAGGGAGTCTGCCTGGGACTACTCGGCCCCAATGGCGCGGGCAAGTCGACCACGATGAAGATGCTCACCGGGCAAGCGATTGCCGATGAGGGCACCATCGAGGTCTTGGGGTTCCCGGTGCCGGCAAAGTCCAAACAGGCTCGTGGGCTGATGGGCGTGGTGCCGCAGGCGGACAACCTTGATGAAGAGCTGACTTGCGAGGAAAACCTCCTCATCTGGGCGACATTGCAGCCAATCCCGCGCAACCTTCGCCAGCAGGCGGTAGCCGACGGTCTCGCTCTGGCGGCTCTCACCGATCGTGCGCACTCCAAGGTGGGCACGTTGTCGGGCGGCATGAAGCGAAGGTTGCTCATCGCCCGCGGGCTTGTGCACAACCCGCGCGTGGTGCTTCTTGACGAACCGACAGTCGGTCTTGATCCGCAAGTACGTGCAGACATCTGGGTCATCATCGATCGACTGCGCAACGAAGGCGTAACCGTGTTGATGTCGACGCACTACATAGAAGAGGCCGAACGGCTCGCGGATGACGTGGCGATCATGAGCCACGGCCGCATCATTGCTCGTGGCACACCGCAGCAGCTTCTGGACACTCATGTGGGCACACATGCGCTGGAGTTTTATGGCCCACCCGAGCGACTTACTGAAGTTGAGGCAATTGCAGAAGGGTTACCGACGCGACGTACTGGTCCTAGTGTCTCGATCCTCCGAGCGGAATCGATTCCCGAAGCGATGCACGACCGACTAGGCGTAGGCACCCAACGGGTGGCAAATCTTGAGGACGTCTTTGTCCTGCTCACTGGTGAGGTGCTCGAATGATCGACGTACACGCCTACGCTGGCATCTTGACGCGTGAGGCGATCATGTTTCGTCGCCTCTGGGTGTCGACAACGTTCGCGTCCATTGTTGAGCCGACGATTTATCTGCTGGCGTTCGGCCTGGGTCTCGGCGCGCTGATCTCCAACATCAACGGCTACTCCTACATCGAGTTTGTGGGCACGGGCTCGGTCGCTACCGCGGTGCTGTTTTCGAGTGTCTTCACGGGCATGTTTACGACTTATGTCCGTCGCGTGTATCAAAAGACGTACGACGGTCTGCTTTCCACGCCGGTGGATGTCTCCGAGATCATGACCGCTGAGGGATTATGGATCGCCGCAAAAGCCGGTGTCTACGGCTGCGCGCCCCTGCTCGTCGCTATGTGTTTCGGGCTACCACCATCGTGGGGGATGCTTGCGGTGCCGTTCATTGGATTCCTGACCGGGCTCGGTTTCGGGTTCTTCGGTCAGTGGCTCAGCGGAATTGTGCCAAGCATTGATGCGTTCAATTACGTGACGAGTGCCTTGATCACGCCATTGTTCCTAGTCGCGGGCACGTTCTTTCCACTCACTCAATTGCCACAATGGGCACAGACGCTTGCGCAGCTCAATCCGCTGTATCACTGCGTGCAGCTGGTGCGTCACGCTGCGTTCGGCTGGGAAGGCTGGGCCGACGTGGGGAACGTCGCCGCGCTCGTCATCTTCGCGATCATCGCGCGCTACCTGTCGATCCGCCGCCTGCGCAAACGCCTTATTGGTTAAGCAACGCCTTGCCTTGCCCGGCATCCTGGATGAGCCACACGAGGTACGCCCGAAGATCACCCGACCCTGACCACACACCTCCAGGGCTGCCGAAGATGCCACATCCGTCTAGACCGATTTGAACCCAGCCAATCTTGCCGGTGAGGACCACGAAGAAGTGGTGATCAGTGGGATCGCATTCTGGGTCTGACTCGATCTTCCGGTAGATCCCGTTGATGGCGGCCACGACCCTAGTTGACACCCCGAGGCCAGCGACGAGCGTCCCCACATCGCTTTGATCGCTTTGGTAGACGCACATTCTCATGGGGCTCTCTGGGAGCGGATCCGGTGAACCCTTCGCCTTCGCAGGCTTCTCCAGGGTCAGTATGTCTTTGAATTGGTACGAGCAGCCGGTCTCGGTGGCGAGACTGCTTTGCGTAATCTCGATCGGTATTTCGCGCACTTTCTGAACGATGAGGTTGTGCAGGGCTGCGAGCCACCGTGGCTGCGGTTTCCCGCAAATGTCAACCGGCGGAGCGATGTTGTGAACACCAGAGGAGCTATGAACGGTGATGATGGGAGTCAGGTAGCCCTCAGCTGTACAGGCCAAGTCAGTTAGTGGTTCATCGGGACGTCCACTCGATTCCAAAAGTTCGGCCATTCCTTCAACAACTTGATCGACAATCGCGGTCGACCAAACTGATCCATCCTCTTGGGTCAGCGATCCGCCATGACAGACGTAGATCGCAGAGACATCGCTGAGGGCGACGCTAACGTGCTCCGGATTGGATGCACTACACAGTGGAGCGCTCTTCTCCACAGCTTTCGAGCTGAGCGTCGACAAAGCAGCAGCGACCACTGGGGTCCACACCAATTCGTCTGGAGAGGATGGGGCGGCCGCAGACGTAGGCGCCGCAAATGAACCATCTCCCGCTGAGAACTCCTGGCTAAACAGCGGCCGAGGGCCGCCCAAATCTAGTTGCGTCGAAGCGGAGCCTGAAGTTCCGGATCCTGCTGAAAAGATCGGAGCGAGTGAAGTGAGAGCCACAGCTCCTGCGGCAACGACGACCACAGAAGCAGCCGCAGCGATCAGCACCGGAGTGCGTCGACGGCGGGTATGCACACTGTCAATTTCCGGCATCTGCTCGGCGTGATGCTTCATGCTCGCGCGGAGTAGATCCTCGAGCTCACGATCCTCGTTCATATGTAGTCCTTTGTTTGCTGCAATCGCGCGCGCAAGGTTGCAAGTCCGCGTGAAGCATTCGTACGGACTGTGACGGCAGAGACCCCCATAGTTGTTGCAATGTCTTCGTCACTGAGGTCATCGAAGTAGCGAAGAGCTAGCACGGTGCGCTGCTTCGGAGGGAGAGTGGCAAGAAGATGCCACGCCTCTTCGCGCGCGCTGTGATCTGGGAGCTGAGTGACCAGAGGCGGTACGAGAATGGTCGGCTCGGGGTGCACAACCTCACGACTCGACATCCTCCGCCGCCAGGAGAGGTGTTCTCGTACGAGGATCTGTCGGACGTACGCCCTAGGGGAGTCCGCGGCGGACACACGATCCCAGAAGCGGTAGGCCTTAATCAGTGTCCCCTGAACGAGATCCTCGGCGAGGTAGGCATCTCCTGTGATGACGTAGGCGAGACGGACGAGAGAAGCGCGATGCTCCAACGTGAATTCGGTGAAAGGATCGCTGCCATCGGCGATTCCCAGCGGCACGCGACCGCTCGGCCCCACTTTGGCGCTCTCCACTCTCCCTCGACGCGGCATACCTCTGATTGTGTTGCATGTACCTCCCTGGGAAGGGGCTCTCAGGAATTCGAGTGGCTCCTGAACTGGTCTTGACCCCCTTCAATGAGGTATAAATTCGGATGCCCAGTCCTCGCCGATCGATCTTGCGCCTGCTTGCGGGAGTTTCTCTCGCAGGGGGTCTCATCTTTGTGGGTCTGAATTCTGTGCCCACGGCGGCCGTCGAGTCCAACGCCTATTGCGACGCCATGGTGGACCCGATCATTTCTGCACAAGTTGACCTCTCCGATCTGGCGACGTCCGATGTGATCGTGTATCGCGGCAGGACCGTCTCGGTTGCTCCAGGTACGCAATGGTTGGACCTAGCTCCGAATGAGTCGTTCTGGACCGGCTACTTCGCTTGGATGGAGTGGCTTGGACCTATTGCTGTCGTCGATGCGCCCAAGGCAGTAGAGATCTTCCTAGATCGCGCCACGTCGGTGCCAGATCCTGGCGCGGCTGTGGGCCCTGGCGAGATCTTCCGTCGGGGGTGGGAAGAGTCCGCGGTCACCAAGCGCTTGCGTATGTCGGCTTGTCTGTGGCGAGAGACTGCAGATACTCGGCTACTTGCCCCCATTGCAGCGTTGGCAAATGCAGCGATGGATCCTGAGCGCTACTACGGACTTCCTCGCAAACGACCACACAACCACGGCCTGATGTCGAACATGGCGTTGTATCGTGTCGGCAGACTTATGGTGCGACCTGAGTGGCAGGCGTTCGCCCTTGCCCGTGCGCAAACCGACGGAGCGCGGGTGTTCGACAACTGCGGGCTCACCTTTGAGCAATCGATCAACTATCAACGCACGAATATGAACATGTGGTCGAACGCGAACCGTCGTTTCGGGGTGGAAATAGTTCCGGCGAGCACCATTGCGCTCGGTGCAAGTAGCCTCGCGGCACTGGCGCGTCCCGACGGTGTGCTTGAGTCAATCGGTGACGGCACCCCGGGGAAACTCGTAGTCCCTTCCGGGAAGTCGCTGTAGTGTCCAAAGTCTGGATTCGCCGTCCGCACAACCGAAACCGACCACTTCATCGTGCGAGGCGGACGTGGTCGGTGGGCGCATGGACATGAGGACCACGGCGCTGTGACGTGGTTTTTATCTGGAGTCCCGGTGCTTTCTGATCGTGGCCGTGCGGCAAAGACTGATTCGGTTGCGCTTGCGTGGAGTCGCTCGATGCCCGCGCACTCGACTTTCGAACCGGTAGGCCAGATCAGGTCGGGCCACACGCGAATGAGTCTTCTTGGCCCCACGCGCTATCGCTTTACCGACAGGCCAGGTGGGTCTACGCGCGGGCGTGACATCACGTTTAACGCACGCACCATCTCAGTTACTGACACAGCGGCGGTGCCGACAACCGACCCACTCACGCCGTGGACGTGGGTGCAGCATTGGCAACTCGCGCCGGGCTGGGTTCCCGACGAAACGGGTGCGACCTACACCGATGGCACCCGCCTAGACATTGTCTGCAGCGCAGGGGCCCTAACCTCAACGGCAGTGACGTCGTACATAAACGAGAGTACGCCCGAAGCCGCATGGGATGTCTCCTGCTCTGCAACCGGCACGTCGGTCTCGGTGACCACGACCTTAACGGTCACTCCACCACCACCTGTGTGAGCACGTGCCTCTGAGCGTCTAGTTGTTGCCGTCTAGCAACAAGGTGGCGCCAATGGCGCCGCCGAGATCGCCAAGAGATGCGAGCACGATCGCTGGTGGAGTTTTGACTTTCAGCAGGTGCGGTTGCATTGCATCAATAATCGCGTCGACAAATGGCTGGCCCAGTCGCGAACCGAGGCCCCCACCAACCACTACGCATTCGGGATCAAGAAGATTGATTGCGCTCGCGACGCCAATGCCAAGAGCCCACACCGCGCGATCTATGAGTTGTTCTGCAACTTTGTCATTTTGGCGAAGGGCCTTATCCCAGACGCTGCTAGAGAGATTGGCTTTTTCCTTTTCCTTCATGATCTTGAACAAGCTCGTCTTCGCACCATCGTCGACCATTTTGCGTGCTTTGCGTTCCATCGATGCGCGACCAGCGTATGCCTCCATGCAACCGCGTCGACCGCATCCGCACATTGCGCCATTCGGCTCGACAACCATGTGTCCGATTTCGCCTGCGGCTCCGCGGCCCTTCCACAGCGTTCCGTTGATAATGATCCCGCCGCCGACTCCGGTGCCACAGAACACGCCGAGTACAGACGAGTAGTCGCGGCCTGCACCGAGTTGATCCTCTGCAATCACGGCAACTTGTACGTCATTGGCAAGTGCTACCGGCGCGCCGAGTGATTGCTGCATTGGCTCAACCACCTGCACAGTGCCAAGCCAATCGGGGAGATTGGGTGCTCCACTGAGTGTGCCGGCCGTCGGATCAATTTGGCCAGGACCCCCAATGCCTACACCCACAAGTTTTGCATCGGGTATCGCCGCATCAGTAATCGCGGTCCTCACGGCCTCGATCATTGCGTCAATGACACCTCGCGGCCCGTTGTCGCGTGGTGTGGGAACACGACACTGACCTTTCACCTCGTTGCCCTCGTCAAGGACAACCACTTGAATCTTGGTTCCGCCGAGATCAATTCCTGCTCGCAGCACGGTCATATGGCCTCCGTCGGTAGGCGCCTTCGGTGGATCAGGAGGCGCTGGGTGTTGTGCTTGAGCCAGAGTCCGTTGCGGGTTCAGAACTGTCCATTGGCGCAGCGGATGACGAGCAGCCGGGACCGGATGCTGTTGGTGATGGCTCGGCCAGCGCTTTGTCTACATCGGACTGCGCAGCAACGGATACGAACGCAGCACCGAGCACGGTGTCGATGGTGTTATCTGCACGGCCATCGTTAACCAACGTTGCACCGAGGATGTAGTACGACATAAGTTTTGCGGCCAACTCACCCTTTGTGCCGTAGCGAATCTCGGCGGCACCTGTGACGGTCTTTGCCTTCGGGTCGTTGGCGACAGTCCCGATCAGGAATCCGCGGCCCTTGAGCTCGTCGGCCGTTGCCGCAGCGAGTCCTGCGCGGTCAGTAGCGTTGTAAACATTTGTGGTCACCGTGTTGGGCTTGGGGAGATCCGCACCGGGGATTACGGTGGTAGTGATGCACGGTTCTGGGTTGTCGGTTGATTGGCTGCTACCCGTCGTGGGCGCTGCATCGCCGCCATTGGAAGCATTGCGGATGAGTCGTGACAGCCCGAAGCCAGCGCCGAAGAGCAGCACGAGGGCAAGTCCGATCAGAACGACCCCGAGCCACGGGGTGCGCCTCGTCGATTGACGACGGCTCGAACGGGGACCAGGTGCCGAACTACTCATGTACAGAGCCTCCCATTTTTTGTAGTGCATCAAGGTCGAGGACACGCGCATGTATGACCAAACGTTGCTGAAGTGCAGCGCGAACCGCGCGGTGAAGACCGTCTTCGAGGTAGAACTCCCCGCGCCACCGCACCACGTGCGCGAAGAGGTCGCCGTAGAACGTCGAATCGTCAGCGAGCAGCGCGTCAAGATCGAGCGTGCGCTTAATCGTGGTCAAGTCGGTGAGGCGTACCTGCCGGGGGGAGACCTTTGCCCAATCGGCCACCGAGAAGCCGTGGTCGTCGTAAGGGCGAGCATCGCCCACTGCCTTGAAGATCACTCCTGAAGTCTAAGTCGGCGACTGGGTTCAACTCCGGTTACCGGATAGGGGAGGGCAGTCGGTAGGCTCCCCCACGGAGGATTCGCCTAGTGGCCTATGGCGCACGCTTGGAAAGCGTGTTGGGGGAAACCCCTCAGGGGTTCAAATCCCCTATCCTCCGCCACAGCG
>CAFBMR010000064.1_pt1 | contig 10686 bp, 9 predicted proteins | sample 7269021 | NCBI WGS metagenome assembly CAFBMR01 (sample SAMEA6814071, study PRJEB35770) | uncultured Actinomycetes bacterium | biome: Freshwater; feature: Freshwater reservoir; material: water | place: Czech Republic | collected 2017-05-23 | depth 30m m
CGTTGGGTGCGCCAGTGGAGGTCGAACTCACAGTCGAGGTGTCCGACTGAGTTTTCTACCGCGCAATGCGTCGACCGTCATGCTGTTGCGCGACGGTCAGCGTGGCGTGGAGGTATTCCTCATGCGCCGCGTGACTCAGATGAAGTTCGGTGCTGGGATGCACGTGTTCCCCGGTGGACGACTCGACGCTCGCGATGCGGACACTTCCGTACCGATCGTGGGCACACCAGATCCGCGCGTTTCTCAAGGTGATGTAGCTCTCGCCCGCGAACTTCTAGTCTGTGCAGTGCGCGAGACCTTCGAGGAGTCCGGCGTACTACTCGCCTCAGGGGCGGAAGTTCTGCGAGCCGCGAGTGACGCCAATCGGATGACCGTAGATGCGGGGGGCTCGCTTTCCGCAGTGTTGAATGATCATCAAGTGAGCATCCCGGCCGATGACATACCGATCTGGGGTCATTGGGTGACGCCAGAGTTTCAAACACGGCGTTTCGATACTCGCTTCTATGTTGTGGAGCTTCCTGATGGGCAGGAACCGAAGGACGTTAGCGGTGAGTCTGATGGCGCGATCTGGGTGCGCCCCGAAGATGGATTACGCCAGCGTTATGCCGGCGAAATGCCAATGATGATCCCTACGGCGACAACGCTAAGTGAGCTCTCAAAGTTCTCCTGTGTAGCAGAAGTTCTAACGGAGGCGCGCCGACGAGTGATCCAGCCGCTACTCCCTTTCCAAGATCCGGATACCAGTCAATGGACTTTGCTACACGCCTACGAACGATCTGAAGTCGACTATGAATCAAAGGAATTTATTCTTGATCAAGTTGATGCCGTCAAAAAGGGCTTGGTAGCCGGCGAATGAGCGGGCGCCTGATCCCTGTGTCTGATCGTCCGTGGTCGGGTGGTCGGGTGTCTCCTCGGGCCGTGTGCGTGCTTGCGCCTAACGCGAGTCCGATGACCTTGGACGGGACCAACACCTGGATCCTTGCTGAGCCAGGTGCACGTGAGGCTCTTGTTATTGATCCCGGCCCACTTGATCAAGCACACCTTGCGGCGATTGATCACACTGTGCGCGACCTCGATCTCAAGATTTCTGTCATCGCGTTGACGCACGACCACATTGATCATTCCGAAGGAGCCTCTGAGCTCGCAGCTCGAACAGGCGCAAAGGTGCTGGCCTGGCGCAGTCGCAATCTCGCGACATCGCAAACTTTGATCGTGGATGGTCTCGAAGTTGAAGTTCTGCCTACGCCGGGGCATTCCGCTGACGGAGTGACTTTCCACGTACGCGCGGATGCAGCCTTGCTCACAGGAGATACCGTGCTGGGTCGAGGCACAACAGTGGTCGCCTGGCCCGATGGCAATCTCGGCCACTACCTCGACTCGTTGCAACTCTTACGCGACACAGCCGCAAACGCACGCCTGTTGCTTCCTGGTCACGGACCTTCGCTAGACGATCCTGCGCAGATACTTACGGACTATGTCGAGCATCGGCAAGCAAGATTGCAGCAAGTACGCGATGCCCTAGGCGCTGGCGCACGGACCCCAGACGAAGTCGTTGATGTGGTCTACGCCGGGCTTGATCCAGCGTTACGTGAAGCCGCGTTGTTATCGACGCGTGCACAATTGGATTATCTGGCGGGTTAGCCAGCGCGCTTGTGAAGACGCTCAACATCGAGCAGCACGACGGTGCGTGGCTCTAGTGAGATCCATCCGCGCTGCGTGAAATCAGCAAGTGCCTTATTGACCGTCTCGCGTGAGGCGCCAACGAGTTGTGCGATTTCTTCCTGCGTCATGTCGTGATGCACCACAAGACCACTGTTGGTCTGCTCACCAAACTTGTCGGCCAGGTCTAAGAGGGCCTTGGCGACTCGGCCAGGCACATCCGAGAAGACGAGATCAGCCATGGCCTCGTTGGTCCGGCGAAGCCGCCGGGCGAGAGCTTGCAGGAGTGCTTGTGCGACCTCAGGGCGTCCAGTCAGCCACGGGCGCAAGTCGGCGTTGCCCAGACCGATGAGATGAGCATCGGTGAGCGCAGTTGCGGTCGACTGGCGTGAACCGGGATCGAAGAGTGAGAGTTCGCCGAACATTTCGCCAGGCCCGAGTACTGCCTGAAGCGATTCGCGGCCGTCCGGGGAAGTCTGTCCGAGTTTGATCTTGCCGTCGAGGATGACGTACATGCGGTCTCCCGGATCGCCCTCAGCAAAGATCACGTCGCCCTTGCTTACGCGCTGATCCGCCATGCTTGCTCGCAGCGCCGAAGCAGCGTCAGCGTCAAGCGCCCTGAACAAGGGTGCCTGCATAAGCGCATCATCCATCGTCACAACCTCCTAGTGCCCAGTCTCGCGTACGCCTGTCTGTGCCTGATCGGCAGGGGCGCGGCGTAATCCCAGTTTCCCCTTAGCACCTCCACATGAAGGCCCATTTTGACCGCTGAACGTAGTCTTAGGAGGTGGCCCCCATCCGCGAGACGCATACGGCGCTGGTCCGCAGGGCTCGCAAGGTCTACCGGGTCCTGCAAGAGACCTACCCCGATGCTCACTGTGAACTTGATTTTGCGACGCCCCTCCAACTCCTCGTGGCGACCATGCTCTCGGCCCAATGCACCGATGTGCGGGTGAATCAGGTGACCCCGGCGCTATTCCGGGCCTATCCGACCGCCGCCGACTTCGCGGGTGCCGATCGGGCCGAACTTGAGCGCCTCATCGAGTCCACCGGGTTCTTCCGCACCAAGGCGGCCAATATTCAGGCCACCGCCGCGATTCTGTGCGCCGATTACGGCGGCGACGTCCCAGCCGACCTAGATGCGCTGGTGCAACTGCCCGGTGTGGGGCGCAAGACCGCCAATGTTGTCCTCGGCAATGCATTCGACATCCCGGGCCTGACCGTGGACACCCACGTCGGCCGATTGTCGCGTCGATTGGGTTGGTCGACGAAGACCGATCCAGTCAAGGTGGAGACTGACTTGGCCTCCTTGTTTCCGGTAAAAGACCACACCATGCTGTGCCACGTGTTGATCTTCCATGGGAGACGGTGCTGTAACGCACGTAAACCCGAGTGCAGTGTTTGCCCAGTGGCTCGTTGGTGCCCGATGCAGGGTGTCGCCGCGTGACAACTCAGGGTGGACGTACGCCATCTCTGCATGGAACACTTTTTTCCGATGCGCTCTCCGATGTGCCAGCTAAGCTCCATGATTTCGCGCGAGCGGCAAGCCGTGCTCGTTCAGAAGACTTGACTGATTTTCTTCCGCCTAAAGAAGGTGGACGCGATTCCGCGGTACTCGTACTTTTTGGTATGACACAGGATCAGGAATTAGATGTCCTTGTCATCGAGCGAGCGCATGACATGCGGTCGCACGCTGGCCAACCCGCATTTCCAGGTGGAGCCGTTGACGCGAGTGACGGGGGGCCAATCGCTGCCGCGCTTCGCGAAGCTCAGGAGGAGACTGGACTTGATCCGACAGGTGTTCGGGTGTTCGGATTACTTCCCGATCTCTATATTCCCGTCTCCGATTTTGTTGTGACACCTGTTCTCGGCTGGTGGCAATCGCCTTCACCGGTCTTCGCTCGTGATCCAGCGGAGGTAGCGAGCGTGCATCGCATCCGGTTATCAGAATTCGCTGATCCCAGCAATCGCACGCGAGTGCGACACCCTTCTGGATATATCGGCTATGGATTTGGCGTACGTGGCCTGATGATGTGGGGTTTCAGCGCAGGCATCATGTCGGGAATTCTCGACCTCGGTGGCTGGACGCAACTGTGGGATCGACGTCGTATGACAGACGTAGATACGCCATGAACATTGTCGACTGGGTGATCATCGGTGCGTTGGTTGTGTTTGCATGGTCTGGCTGGCGTCAAGGATTTATTGCCGGAATTCTTTCGTTCGTCGGGTTCCTTGGTGGTGGACTAGTCGCTGCGTACATCGTGCCAAGGGTCGTCAATACCTTTGCAACCCCAGGTCTATGGGAAGCAATCATCGTGGCGACTGTTGTACTTGCCGCCGCTCTACTGGGCCAAGCGTTGGTTGGCGGGCTTGGTCGCCGGTTGCGTAGTCGCATCACCTGGCGACCAGCGCAGGCCGTAGATCACGTCGGCGGCGCCGCACTCAACGTTCTCGCACTCGTAGTCGTTCTGTGGATTATTGCTTCGTCCATTGCACTTCTACCTGACGTGTCCTTTACGCGCAGTATCCGCGAGTCAACCGTCCTCTCGACAGTTGATCGCGCGGTCCCTGATCCGGCACGGAATCTCTTTTCGGGCATACGCAAAGCTTTCGAGTCGTCCGACTTCCCTCGCGTGTTTGCTGGCATTGGCGAAGTGTCCGGCCCTGAGGTCGCTGCGCCTGACGACCGCGTGCTTCGTCGCCCCGCCGTACGTGCCGCGTGGAAGTCGATTGTGCGCGTGTCCGGCCCGGCTCCTGAATGCGGCACTGAGGTGACGGGGTCAGGTTTCGTGTTCGCACCTGAATACGTGATGACCAATGCGCACGTGCTTGCGGGCGTCTCGGATCCATATGTCTCGATTCCCGGTTACGTCACCAGTCGCTCGGCAGACGTCGTCTACTTTGATGCCGACATCGACGTCGCAGTCCTACACGTTGACGGGCTTGGCGCAGAGCCGCTCGAGTTCGCTGATACGGCGGCGACAGGCGACCCGGCCGTGGTTGCGGGTTTCCCGGGTGGTGGGCCTCTCGACGCATCAGCAGCTCGCGTACGAGCCCTTATCGAAGCGCGCGGTGAGGATATTTACGGTCAGGCTGGAGTCGTTCGGGCTGTCTACTCCTTTAGAGGCAGCGTCATCCCGGGCAATTCGGGTGGCCCATTGCTTTCGCCCGAGGGCCAGGTCTACGGAGTGGTGTTCGCGTCCGGACTGGGCGATCCGACCACTGGCTACGCCCTCACAGCCGAGCAGGTCGCGCCTGCCGTGGCGGCCTCGAGTGGTGCGACCGCGGTTCTGGATACGGGAAGTTGTCGGACGCGTTAGAAACAGCTGGTTCGTAGGTGCGAGAAGAACGTCTACGAAGTCACTCGGCGCAGCCAAGGAATTAGCGCGGCATTGAATACTTCTGGATTTTCTTCATGGGGATAGTGTCCAAGGCTGGGCAGAATCGCCATCTCATAGTCACCGGTCACCCAGTGGTCGCTGCCTTCGATCGAAGAGACCAAGATCGCTGGGTCTTCTGCACCATGCACCTGCAGCACGGGCACATCGATTGCGGTTCGCATTTGTGCGTTGTATCGAATGCCATCCGTGCGCAAGATCGATCGAAGCGCCCAGCGGTGATATTCGATCGCACAGTGCGCGGTCGGCCACAGCGTGAAGACAGTTCGGTAGATGTCGCTCGTGGACTCATCGGGCCAACTCGGCGTCGCGGACCACTCATGCAACAGGTCGCGAACTCGTTTGGCATGATCGCGAGTGAGGGACTTCTCGGGGGCCCATGGCCACTGGAAGCCGACGGCATACATGGATCTTTTACGCTGGTGTCGATCACGCAGAAGCGCGCGGCGAAGCGCCTTGGGATGGGGCATGCCGACTGCGGCAATTGCACGCGTGACCTCAGGTTCGTAGACACCCATTGACCATGCGATGAGGCCACCCCACCCATGGCCCACTACGACCGCATGTTCTTCGCCTAGCGATCTGATGACCGCGCCAACATCCTCGACGAGACTGAGGGGGTCATAGCCATGCGGCGTGTGATCAGACCCGCCGTAGCCGCGCAGGTCCATCGCGACGACATGAAAGCCCGCATCAGCAATTGCCGTTAGTTGATTACGCCACGTCCACCAGAAGGTGGGAAAGCCATGGAGAAACACCACAGTCGGACCTTCGCCGGCTTCCACGACGTGAAAGCGGGACCCATGTGCCGCCACGTCGCGGTGCACCCATGGACCAGGCGTACGTACGAGATCCGCTGGCGGCAGTGATCCAGACGGCGTTACGAATCGCGGTGCGTCAGTCACTTCGATGCAGGCGGCGTCTGTCCGCTGAGGGCGTCTTTGGTGCGCTGTAGCTCGCGCTTGAAACGCTCAGGACCCTTGATCGACTTGGCCCGGTTGCGACCAAGCACGAAGAGGACCACCGCTGCAATGAAGAGCAGCAGAACCACGATGCCGAAGCCGGCCCAGACTGGCAGTCCGATCGCGACAAGAACGTAGGCCAGCGTGACAAGTAGGAAGATGAAGCCCAGTGCAGCCAGTGTGAGGCCACCAATGATGAGAGCGCTGGTGGCGGCGACGGCCTTGCCGGTGTCCTTTAACTCAACTTGAGCGAGTTCGATCTGCGCCTTGGCGAGTCGAGAGAAGTCGTTGGCTGCGGCAGCGATCAGGCCCTTGAGGGACGTATTCGCGGGAGGCGTTGTCGACATGCTTCTCCTACTGGCGTGTGTGTTCCTGAAGACTATCCGTTCCTTCCCCGAGTGCTGGCACTAGTCGAGGGAATTAGACCGAATATGGGCTAATCGAGCGCCTGAGAGCGGTAGTGCCTATTGCGCGCGAGCAGAACTATGGATGCGAGTGCGGCGGCGATGACCGAGGCGGTGAGGACTGCTGCCTTGCCACTGGCGAGATTTGCGACAGAAGCGGGGTATGCCAGTTCGCACACCAACAAGGCGACGGTGAATCCGATGCCAGCGAGGAGCCCGACGGCAGCGACATCCTTCCAACTAATCTCGGGAGAGAGGCTCGCGCGCGTGAACCGCGCGGTCACCCAGGCACCGCCAAAAACACCGATGGGCTTGCCTACAACTAGTCCGATGATCACTGCGATACCCACAGGAGTAGTGATTGCCTCAATGAGGCCGATGGATCGAAGATCGACACCGGCTGCGAAAAACGCAAAGAGCGGCACACATAATCCAGCACTCAATGGCAACAGCATCGATTGCAACCGATCGGCGGGTGAACGCTCTTCGCCGGGGTCAGTGCGGGTACGCGTGAGCAAGGCAAGCGCTACTCCCGCAACCGTTGCATGAACGCCGCTGGAATGCATGAGCCACCATGCGATGAGAGCAAGTGGCACGTACAAGAGCGGCGTGCGAATGCGTTGCTTCTGAGCGAACCAATAGATGACAAGACAAGCGATTGCGCCGATGAATGGCCACAGGTGGAAGCCGGTTGGGTAGAAGATTGCGATTACGATGATTGCACCAAGATCGTCCACCACGGCCAGCGTGAGTAAGAAGGCCCGTAGCGCAACGGGAAGCGCTCGTCCCACCACAGCGAGAACCGCAAGAGCAAACGCGATGTCCGTCGCCATTGGGATTCCCCAACCCATTGTTGCGCTGGGGTTTGTGGATTGCGACACGATCACCGCGAAGATTGCCGCCGGCACAACCATGCCGCCGAGTGCTGCTGCCACTGGCACAACTGCTTGCGAGAGGCGAGACAGGGTGCCGTGTACGAGTTCGTGTTTGAGTTCGAGTCCGGCGACAAAGAAGAACACAGCCAGCAACCCGTCTGCTGCCCACGTACCTAGGCTGAGATTGAGATGCAGCGCTTCAGGACCGATCGTCCACGCGACGAGACTCGCGTAAGCATCGCCCCATCGCGAGTTCGCCCACAGCAGAGCCAGCAACGCCCCGATCAGGAGTAGCAGTCCGCCGACCGTTTCGCCACGTAGCGCACGTAAGAGCCACGACTGCTCGGCAGGAGGTGGGCGATCAAAAAGCTGTTCGCCCATTGCTCTTTCAGTCCTCCGAAGTCGAGGTGGCCAGCCCTTGAGAGATCAGGTTCATGACTGTCGGATCTGCAAGTGTGGTCGCATCTCCTAGTGTGCGGTGTTCTGCTACGTCACGCAAGAGGCGTCGCATGATCTTGCCCGATCGAGTTTTCGGCAGGTCAGCCACAATCATGATTTGGCGTGGCTTTGCGATGGGCCCGATTTCGCGCGCTACGTGATCGCGTAGTCGCGCGACGAGATGATCTCCGTCTTCAGCACCGGCGCGCAAAATGACGAAAGCGACGATTGCTTGTCCTGTCGTTTCATCATTTGCGCCCACAACCGCGGCCTCAGCGACTGCGGGGTGAGACACCAGTGCCGACTCAACCTCGGTGGTAGAGATGCGATGACCGGAGATGTTCATGACGTCGTCAACTCGGCCCAGTAGCCACAGCGCCCCAGTGTCATCCCACTTGGCACCGTCACCTGCAAAGTAGTACTGCGGCCAGCGGCTCCAGTACGTATCGACATATCGCTCGGGGTCGCCCCAGATGCCTCGCAGCATGGCCGGCCACGGCTCAGTGAGCACCAGGTAGCCGCCACCGCCCAGACCTACAGGATCGCCATGGTCATCAACGATTGCCGCGCCAATGCCAGGCAGTGGGCCCATGGCAGAGCCGGGTTTGCACGCAGAAACGCCCGGTAGTGGGGAGATCATGATCGCCCCAGTCTCGGTTTGCCACCACGTATCGACAATCGGGCAATTGTTTCCACCGATTACGTCTCGGTACCACATCCAGGCTTCGGGATTAATCGGCTCACCGACGCTGCCGAGGAGGCGCAACGACGTCAAGTCAAACTCGTCTGGGATCTCCCGGCCCCACTTCATGAATGTGCGAATCGCTGTCGGCGCAGTGTAGAGAATGGACACTTTGTACTTCTGCACAATTTCCCAGAAGCGTCCGCGGTGCGGTGTGTCTGGTGTGCCTTCATAGATGACCTGCGTGACGCGATTGGCAAGTGGTCCGTACGTGATGTAACTATGTCCAGTCACCCAGCCGATGTCGGCTGTACACCAGTAGACATCAGAATCAGGCTTGAGATCGAAAACGTTGAAATGGGTGTATGCGGTCTGCGTGAGGTAGCCACCGCTCGTGTGCAGGATTCCCTTGGGCGTTCCGGTTGTACCGGAGGTGTAAAGAATAAACAACGGATGCTCACTGTCGAATGCCTCAGGCTTGTGATGCGGTGACTGACGCTCAACCATGTCGTGCCACCACACATCGCGGTCGGGAGTCCAGTCAACTTGCTGTCCAGTGCGTCGCACGACGAGCACATGCTCAATCGAAGGTGATTGAGCGACAGCCTCATCCACCGCAGGCTTGAGTGGCATCGTGGATCCGCGACGGTTTTGACCGTCACTGGTTATCACGAGCTTGGCTTGTGCGTCTTGGATGCGGGAGCGCAACGCCTCGGCCGAGAAACCAGCGAATACGACCGAATGTGGAGCGCCGATACGCGCACATGCGAGCATCGCGACGACAGCCTCAGGAATCATGGGCATATAAATCGCAACGCGATCGCCTGCTGAGATGCCCAACTCAATCAGTGCATTCGCGGCGCGGCATACCTCGTTTTGCAACTCCGCGTAGGTGACTGCACGTTGATCGCCGGGTTCGCCTTCGAAGTAAAACGCCACCTGATCGCCGTGCCCGGACTCCACATGTCGATCGACACAGTTGTAGGCGACATTGAGCTTTCCTCCGACGAACCACTTGGCGAAGGGGGCGCCTGACCAGTCGAGAGTCTGCTCCCAAGGGGTCGACCAATCCAGGCGCTTGGCCTGGGTGTCCCAGAAGGCGAGCCGGTCCTCGGCATCGGAGTACATGCCCGCCTTGGCGTTTGCCTGCTGGGCAAAAGCGGCTGAAGGTGGGAACTCCCGGTCCTCGTGCAGCAGATTGGACAGGTCGTCGTCGCTCATGGGCACTCCTTGGGGTGATGAACCGCCCACATTAGTCAACTAGTCCTCGTGGCTGGGCAGCTTTGTGTCGTCCGACACGTGCCGAAGGGTGTTGTTGGGAACCGATCCGGGGTCTCGGTGCGTCACCATAGGAGTGACCACCCAGTTGGGTGGGCCGAGTGGGAGGCAGTTCATCGTGCGTATGCGGGTCGCAGTGCCCCTACTTCTGGCTCTGGCAGCGGCACTGGGGCTGATTCTCGGGGCAGTTCTGCCCTCAGGCAACCAGCCCGCAGCAAGTGGTTTGAGTGCTTCCTCGAGCAAGGCCAGCGCCAGCGACTCCCCAGACTCGAGTCAGCCAGCCGAATCCAGCTCCGATGGGACTCCCTCCCAAGAGCCATCGAGTAACCCCAACGTTGACTTCACAGTGACCGGAGATGGTGGCGGAGTTGCCGCCGAAAATCAGCCACAGCCTGCCTTTAATGTCACCAGGCTCGCACCGGGCGAGAAGCCCCCCCAGTTCGTAGTCGTCTCCTTTGATGGTGCATGCAGCAGTGATGTCTTCAACCAGTTCATGGACACTGCTGATGCCACCAATGCGCACTACACCCTCTTCCTCTCCGGCCTGTGTTTGCTGCCCGAGTCACAGAAGTTCTTGTACGAAACACCGGGTCGTGACGCAGGTTCATCCGCGATCGGCTTCGCCGACGACACCCCTGAGGTATTGCAGCGCATTACTAACCTGACTCGTGCCTACAACTCTGGCCATGAGATCGGCACCCACTTCCTTGGCCACTGGTGTGAGCCAAGCCAGGGTTCGGTCAACTCATGGAATGCCAAGGAGTGGGAGAGCGAGTTCGCGCAGGACGCACAGTTCACCAACGACTGGGCCGGCATTAACGGCATTACCGATCCGACGCCGCTGCCGTTTAACCACAGCATCGTTCAGGGCGCGCGCACCCCATGCCTCGAAGGCCAACGCGATGTCATGTACCCCATCTTTAAGGAGCACGGGTTCAAGTACGACGCGTCCAATAGCGGCACGCTTCAGTGGCCGTCTATGAATGAGTA
>CAFBMR010000065.1_pt1 | contig 10343 bp, 8 predicted proteins | sample 7269021 | NCBI WGS metagenome assembly CAFBMR01 (sample SAMEA6814071, study PRJEB35770) | uncultured Actinomycetes bacterium | biome: Freshwater; feature: Freshwater reservoir; material: water | place: Czech Republic | collected 2017-05-23 | depth 30m m
AACAGTCTCTGCGAACGGATAAAGATTGACCACCACAAGTTCGAACGGCTTGACGTCGAGCTCTTCGAGCTGCGCGACGTGTTCGGGATTGCGCATGTCAGCGAGCACGCCCGCATGGATACGTGGATGCAAGGTCTTGACACGACCATCGAGACACTCGGGAAAGCCCGTCACGTCACTCACCGCAGTCACCGGGACGCCGATCGCCTTGATCGTCTCTGCCGTAGATCCGGTAGAGACGATCTCGACACCCGCCGCGTGTAACCCCTGCGCGAGTTCGATCAGTCCGTCCTTGTAATACACCGAGACAAGTGCACGTCGAATCGGCTTACGGTCCGCGGTCATTGAAACGTCACTCTCCTACCGGTGATGCGAATTCCACCGACGGACAGTCGATGGACGATGTCCACGAGAAGCAAGCGCTCCTCGACTTTAATGCGTTCATGCAGGCTCGACTCGTCATCTTCGTCGAGCACCTCGATCGCGCGCTGGGCAAGGATCGGTCCGGTGTCGACTCCCCCATCCACTACGTGCACGGTGCATCCGGTGACGCGTACGCCGTAAGCAAGCGCATCGCGCACTCCATGAGCGCCAGGGAACGACGGCAGCAGAGCAGGGTGGGAGTTGACGATGCGATCGGGGAACTCACTCAGAAAACCCGGTCCAAGCACGCGCATGAATCCAGCACAGGCAATCAAGTCGGGATTGTGGGAGCCGACCAGATCGGCGAGAGCAAGGTTCCAGTCGTCACGTGATGCACATGACGATGGCGCAAGCACTGCAGTGGCGACACCTGCTCCTTGGGCGCGCTCAAGAGCGAATGCGTCCGGCTGATCGGAGATAACTGCCACGATGTCGAAGTCATTGCCGGATGCGTCGAGAAGCGCCTGAAGCAGCGTGCCGGTGCCCGATACGAGCACGACGACACGTGCAGCCACGGCTAGTCCTCCCGAAAACGGCGTCGCACGTAGCGTGCGACTTCAACGAGCGTTGCACCCAGAGCCACCACGAGAACGGCCACCAGTGCAATTGCGATGCTATTCGGTCCGATAAATGCCAGCCGATCCATCCCCGCTGCACCCGCAGAGAGGCGGCATGCCAGACCCACAATGGCCCCAGTCGTCACAGCAGCAACACCGATGCCGACTGCTCGCGACTGCCAGCGCGCGATCGCTCGAAGTCGGCGACTGAGCACAACACCTGCGATGAGCCCGACTGGGACCAGTATGACCATCGTCAGCACACCACCCCCGGTTGGCATTCCGGCCAACCACGGCATCGCCGGGAGGGTCACCTCGGTAGTCGATTGCGTGAGTGGCGAAATAACTACGCCTGCGGAGATGGTGAAGCCTGGACCAAGGAGATAGGCGAGCGACCAGCTCAGAGCGACAGGTAGGTACCCGATCATGAGTAGACCCAGCGCTGCGATGCCTAAGGCGTCACCAGGCGCGGTGAGCATGGCAGTGAACTCACCGCGATGAACGACGAGAGACACCAGCAGCGCGAGTGCGGCAGCACCGGCGAGCAGTCCCAATGCCGGCACGGCAGAACGCAGCCCAATGCGCACGTGGTCTGGGAGATTCGCAAAAGCCTCTTGGCGTGCACCTGTCCGGCCCGCCGCGGACCACCACCACACGATAAGCACAAAGACTCCGGTGCCCGCAGCGCGAGCCGGGAGAGCAGCCCCTGAGGTCCCCAGCGAGCACAGCCCCGCGGCGAGACCCGCATAGACAACTGCCGCGACTACGGACAGGCCCATCACCTGACGTTTATGCGCGGCCGTGAGCCCCGACATTCGCGCCGTCCACTTGGCCACTGCAGAGATCACTAGCAAGAGCACGAGGCCAAATCCCCACGGGAGCAAGCTCATGCCGACTCCAGAGATCGTGATAGGCACGCTTTGCGCGCCAAGCCACATGGTCACGCCCGCGCGTAGCCCAGCCGCGAGACCGTCACCGGTGATGAAGACCCATATGAGCGCAACGGGCACCGCGACGATCAAGATGCCGAGCCCAACCGCCGTCGCTCCGCCAATGATTCCGGAGAGGGCAGGACTCAGCCCCACTCGCATAGGTGCACGTCGGGGCCGAGGGGCAACCGCGATGTCCCGCGTCTGACGGACGACAACCGGGAACTCCACGATTTCAGCTGGAGGTCGCGTCGGTTTCGCGTATGGCTCAAGGTCAGGCTGCCACTCAGGGACGGCCGACTCTGTACTCACCCACCAAGACTCTCAGCGTTATGCGGCCGAATCCCGCATTGACACCGCTACGGCGTATGACGATTAGCCGGCAATGATTGCGCGCATCAACCGAGCAGTCTCGCTCGGCGTCTTGCCCACACGCACGCCCACAGCCTCAAGCGCTTCCTGCTTCGCTGCAGCGGTGCCAGACGAACCGGAGACGATTGCGCCAGCATGGCCCATCGTCTTGCCCTCGGGCGCTGTGAAACCCGCGACATAGCCGACGACCGGCTTGGTGACGTTGTCCTTGATGAAGGCGGCTGCGCGCTCCTCGGCGTCGCCACCGATTTCGCCGATCATGACGATGGCCTTGGTCTCGGGGTCAGCCTCGAACGCAGCAAGCGCGTCGATGTGCGTAGTGCCGATGATGGGGTCGCCACCGATACCTACGCAGGACGAGAAGCCAAGATCACGCAGTTCGTACATCATCTGGTAGGTCAGCGTTCCCGACTTCGACACCAGACCGATAGGACCACGGCCGGTGATGTCGGCGGGAATGATGCCCGCGTTGGACTGTCCTGGGGAGATAAGGCCAGGGCAGTTCGGTCCGATGAGGCGCGTCTTGCCAGAGTTGACCGACAACTGGAAGAACTCAGCGGAGTCCATAACTGGGATGCCCTCAGTGATGACCACGCAAAGCGCGATCGCTGCGTCAATGGCCTCTTCGACTGCTGCCTTCGCAAACTTCGGCGGCACAAACACCACCGACACGTTGGCTCCGGTCTCACGCATGGCGTCATGAACGCTGTTGAACACGGGGATGCCGTCGACGTCTGCGCCAGCCTTGCCCGGCGTCACGCCAGCGACGACCTGCGCACCTGATGCAACCATGCGACGGGTGTGCTTGGTGCCTTCCGAGCCGGTCATGCCTTGCACGACGATGCGGCTGTTCGAATCAAGCCAGATAGCCACGATTCCCTACTTCCCTGCAGCGAGCTGGGCGGCGCGGCGAGCCGCGTCATCCATGGTGTCGACGACCTCGATGAGCGCGTGCCCGAAGTCCTTGAGGATGCGGCGACCTTCCACCGCGTTGTTGCCGTCAATACGGCACACGATCGGCTTGGTGACCGGCTCGCCACGATCGGCGAGCAGATTGATCGCCTGCACGATGCCATTAGCAACGGAGTCGCATGTGGTGATGCCACCGAAGACGTTGACGAAAACTGCCTTGACGTCGGGATCACCGAGCACGATATCGAGTCCATTGGACATGACGGTCGCACTCGCGCCGCCACCGATGTCGAGGAAATTGGCCGGACGTACGCCGTCAAACTCCTCACCGGCATAAGCAACCACATCGAGGGTGCTCATTACGAGGCCAGCACCGTTGCCGATGATGCCAACTTCGCCTTCGAGTTTCACGTAGTTGAGATTCAACTCCTGCGCACGAAGCTCAAGCGGATCGGCAGCTGCGCGATCCACGAGTTCTTCGTGGCTAGGGTGACGATAAGACGCGTTGTCATCGAGAGTGACCTTGCCGTCGAGCGCAATAACGCGACCATCGACTGACTTCACCAGCGGGTTGACCTCGACAAGAGTCGCGTCTTCCTTGACTAGAACCTGCCATAGATCGACGAGGATGGCGGCGACTGCATCAGCCACCTCTGCGGGGAACTGGGCAGTGGCAACAATTTCGGCAGCCTTCGCGGGGGTGCATCCCTCGAGAGCATCGACGCGAATCTTCGCGAGTTTTTCGGGCTGCGTGACCGCTACTTCCTCGATCTCCATGCCGCCGGCGACCGACGCCATGCTCAAGTACGTGCGGTTGGCACGATCAAGCAGGAAGGACACGTAGTACTCATCCGCGATGTCGGTGGCAGCAACCACGAGTACGCGATGAACCGTGTGGCCCTTGATGTCCATGCCGAGGATGTCGCGCGCGCGCGCCTCCGCCTCATCGGGGGTATTGGCCAACTTGACGCCGCCAGCTTTGCCGCGGCCACCAGTCTTGACCTGCGCTTTGACAACGACCATGCCGCCGATGCGCTCGGCTGCAACGCGAGCCTGCTCAGGAGTGCTGCAGACCTCGCCGTCAGTGACGGGAACGCCGTGATCGGCGAAGAGTTGCCGTGCTTGAAATTCGTACAGGTCCACGTGCGCTCACCTCGTATGGGGCAGTAGATGTCGTGGAGAGCGTACTAACGATCGTTAAACATGAACCGGCGGGGTTCAGGCGGTATGACCCGCTGCGCTTCTGACCCAGGCGACGATCTCAGCCGTTGGGGTCCCAGGGGTGAAGATCTTAGAGACACCCATCTCCTCAAGAAGCGGGATATCGGCATCGGGAATGATTCCGCCACCGAAGACCACGATGTCGCTTGCCTCGCGCTCCTTAAGCAGCCTCATGATCTCCGCGAAGAGTGTGAGGTGGGCGCCAGAAAGAACCGAGAGACCCACAGCATCGGCGTCTTCTTGAATTGCGGTGTCGACAATCTGAGCCGGAGTCTGATGCAAGCCGGTGTAGACAACTTCGATGCCGGCATCACGCAAGGCCCGGGCGACAACCTTCGCCCCACGGTCATGTCCGTCGAGGCCGGGCTTAGCGACCACTACCCGAATGGGCGACGCGCTCATGGGAAAACTCCTGTCCTGCAGATGACTAGGTCCAGCGTAGTAACGAGCGAAATCCTGTGACCGTCTGGGTTACCTCCGGGACATGGACCATGGAAAAACACCGATTAGCTCGCGCCGAGTTGGGTTAGACCCCCTCGAGGTGGTACGAACTACAGGTGCTTCGCCGCCTAATCGTCCCCGTCACTGTGGCCACAGTCCTCGTGCTCGCGCAGCTCGCCTACGCACTCGTCGGCGGAGTCGGCCTCGTCGCCCATCATGATCCGGTGGCAGTGGCCGCTGTTGCCCAGGAAAACACCGCCGTCGCCGCTCGCGCTGTCGGGAACTCGACGCCTAGCGGTGCCCCCACAACGTCAGACCCGGGCACCCCGACAGACCTAGTGGAGCCCACAGACGAAGGTCAGGTCTTTACGTGCGGTCGTGCGATCGGGTCCGAAACCGATCACCCCACCAACGCTGCCGGGGCGACCTTGCTCGGCAGCAATCCCGAGACGTACTGTCCCGTCACCGCGGGCACTCCGATCAGCCAAGATTTCGGCACGAAGTCCAGCACTTCCCCATACGGCCACAGCGGTATGGACTTCAACGGCAATTCTGGCGACCCGATCTTTGCCGCTTCCGAAGGTTTAGTTGTCTACTCCACCTATAACGAAGGCGGATATGGCAACCTGATCGGTATCCAAAGACCCGATGGCGTTCTCTTCTGGTACGCCCACCTCACGAAGCGCCTCGTCGATACCGGCGCCTGGATCACGGCCGGGCAAAAGATCGGCACGATGGGCAACTCTGGCGCGTCTGACGGCTCCCATCTGCACTTCGAGGTCGCCGTCGGGAAAGGTCGCGAGGGCAGATACGGCGTACCCACTGATCCGCGCGACCTGCTCTTCGGCAAGCCCACGGGCACGCACATCGGGTGGGCCACATCCCCGCCCAAGTGGTCGTGCGATCACTACGGCGGCTGCTGAGGTGTTGCGCCGTCCGGCGATCTTTGTGGCACTCGCGGTACTCATGACTTCACTTGTGGTGGAATTCGCGGCCCCCATCGCCAGCGCCAGCCCACAACCCGTGCGCCCCCACAAAGTTTTCACCTGCGGTCGAGAAATTGGCCCGGCTAGGGACCACCCCAGGAATCACGTCGGCGCAACGCGACTTGGCACGCGCCCAGTGACATTCTGTCCCGTCACGGCCAGTACCCCGATTAGTCAGGAATTCGGAACTAAGTCATCGAGCTCACCTGCAGGTCATGGTGGCATCGATTTCAACGGGGAGACTGGCGATCCAATTTTCGCTGCAGCCGCAGGCAGGGTCACCTACGCAACTTTCAATGAGGGAGGTTTCGGCAACCTCATCGGCATCACACGCCACGATGGCGTGCAGTTCTGGTACGCCCATTTGAGCAAGATCGTTGTCTCCACCGGCGAGTGGGTCCGTGCCGGCGAGAAGATCGGCCTGATGGGTAATACCGGTGCTTCAGAGGGTTCGCATCTGCACTTCGAAATCGCGGTGGGATCAGGTCGTGGCGGCTACGGCACACCCACGGATCCGCGAATCTTCCTATGGGGTCGCCCACTGGGACATCACGTTGGCGCAGCAGCGCCGCCGCCGGCATGGGCCTGCGCCCACTGGGGCTGTTAGAGCTTTTCGACCGGGGCGTATCTCAGCAACAACCGCTTGAGCCCCTCAGACCCGAAGTCAATAGTCGCTTCAGTTTTGTCGCCAGCGCCAGAAGTCGAGATCACTGTGCCCATCCCAAACTTCTGGTGCAGCACGCGTTCTCCGGCCACCAAAGACATGACCGGGGCCGACCCGGTGCGCTCGGAAGTCGCCCACGGTGAAGCACTTCTTGAGACAGAGCGCGAGCTCGTTGACGCGAACGATGATGTGCGAACAGGTTCGATACGGCGAGTCTCCTGTAAGTCCTCGGGGATCTCTTCCCAGAAGCGCGAAACCGGGTTGTACGAAGGTGCGCCCCAGGACGAACGCATTACGGCACGCGTGATGTAGAGCCGTTCGCGAGCACGAGTGATCCCTACGTAGGCAAGGCGGCGCTCTTCTTCGAGTTCCTTGGGATCACCGAGCGACCGCATATGCGGGAAAACTCCATCCTCCATGCCGGTAAGGAACACCACCGGGAACTCCAGACCTTTTGCCGTATGCAAAGTCATCAACGTGACCACCCCGCCGTTGAGACGATCTGGAATCTCATCTGAATCCGCCACGAGTGACACGCGCTCGAGGAAATCGGTTAACGTGCCGTCGGGGTTCTCTTGTTCGAAGTCCGCGGCAACTGATTGAAGTTCTGCGAGATTCTCGACGCGTGACTCATCTTGCGGATCTGTGGAGGCCGCTAATTCTGCTAGGTACCCGGTCTGCTCGAGAATGGCTTGGAGAACAGTCGTCGGGGCGGCTCCCGATTCTACGAGAGTGCGCAAATCAGCAAGTAGTTGCGCGAACACACTCACCACGGTCACAGAGCGAGCCGCCATGCCCGGCACTTCGACGCATCGCCGAAGCGCATCACCAAATGGAATGCGCTCTCGCTGAGCGAAGGCTTCGATCATTGCCTCCGCGCGATCGCCGATGCCACGCTTAGGAACGTTCAGGATCCGCCGCAGGGATACGTCATCGGAAGGGTTGGCGAGCGCACGAAGATAGGCGAGAGCATCGCGCACCTCGCGCCGTTCGTAGAAGCGCACACCTCCCACGACTCGATAGGGCATTCCCTTGCGGACGAACACATCTTCCAGCGCCCGAGACTGCGCATTGGTCCGATAAAACACCGCCACGTTTCCCGGGATAGTGCCCTCAGTGTCGGCAAGTCGATCGATCTCTCCGGCGATGAAGGACGCTTCGTCGCGCTCGTCATCAGCCACATACGACACGATGGAGTGGCCCACAGCACTATCGGTCCACAGTCGCTTTTCTCGGCGACCATGATTTCGAGCAATGACGCGATTGGCCGCGTCAAGAATCACCTGTGTCGAGCGGTAGTTCTGCTCCAGCATCACAGTCTTGGCCGCTGGGTAGTCACGCTCAAACTCCTCGATGTTGCGGATCGACGCGCCGCGGAAAGCGTAGATCGACTGATCCGCATCACCCACCACGACGAGCTCAGCTGGCGGCACACCATCTGCACCGCTGCCGACAAGTTCACGCACCAAGATGTATTGCGCGTGGTTGGTGTCTTGGTACTCGTCGATAAGAATGTGCCGGAATCGGCGGTGATAGTGCTCTGCGACGTCGGGGAAGAGCTGCAGTACAGCAACAGTCGACACGATCAGATCATCAAAGTCGAATGCGTTGGCACGACGAAGCCGCATCGTATATTCGCGGTATACCTCAGACAAGGTGCGTTCAGCCTCGTTGGTGACCTTGCGTGAGAAATCCTCCGCGTCAATAAGTTCATTTTTGAGGTTGGAGACTTGAGACAGCATCGACCTCGGCGTAAATCGCTTGGAATCGAGACCAAGATCTCGTAGAACGAGAGTCATCAAGCGCAGCGAGTCAGCCGAATCATAAATCGAGAAGGTGCTGGCAATCCCCAGTCGAGACGACTCGGAACGCAAGATTCGCACACATGCTGAGTGGAAAGTCGAGACCCACATCGACCTCGCCTGCGGACCGACGGCCTCCACTACGCGCTCACGCATCTCCGCTGCAGCCTTATTGGTGAAAGTGATGGCCAGGATTTCTCCGGGTCGCGCGCCACCCTCGGCTAAGAGGTGTGCGATCCGACGGGTGAGGACTCTGGTCTTACCGGAACCAGCCCCAGCAACAACTAGAAGTGGTCCGCCTCGATGAACCACGGCCTCACGCTGAGGCGGATTGAGATCGGCGAGGAGGTCAGGCACTCGCGCAGTCTACGAAAGGGGGCCGGTCATGGCCGCACTGCCGCACGCGGAACCACCACGGCAGGAAGGGAGCGCAGGACCCCGACTACGCGCACCGTCACCTGGGCATCTGGCTGACTCGTGAGCCAGCGGATTCCTCCTGCGGGGCTCACCTGAAGGACAACGAGCCCCGTACGAGTCTCACCCGACCCAGCAGACAACGTTGGCTGAATGTCCTGGCCTTGACTAACAGCCCACATGGACAGCGAGGTGGCAACTGCACCTCCGGTGAGACTGACTCGCGCAATGACCCCGCCGACATTGGCGCTGGGAATGCTTCCCACACCCCTGGCCTTCATGCCCGCAGGCACGCTTCGCTCAACGGAAACGACACCCACGCCACTCACCGTGTTTAGCGTTGTCTCAGGATCGATCGGTAGTAGTAAATCACCGGTCGCACCGGCGCGCGCTGACCAGCCGGTAGCCGATACATCAACACTGACTGGCATGCGCGTCGTATTTGTCAACGTGACACGACCCAGTTCATCGACACCCGTAAGTACTGCACTCGACACATCTTGCATTCGGCGCACACCTGCGCGAGCGGAAGAATCTTGGATACCAGCGTGCGGCCGCGCCACAACCACGTTGCCGCTAGATCGTGCACCAGAGGTGGTCACCGTGAGCCACACCGACGACATAGTGATGTCGCCGCCAATCGCAGGTAAACCACCACGTCCTGACAACGAGACCGTTCGCGACTCTCCTGGCTTCAAGGCGCCACGCGGTGACCCCTTGGTCGTGTACACGAGCGCAGGCAAGAGCGGGGTGACAGGGCCGCTAGAACTGACGACATTCGGAAGCCGCCGGACGAAGTAGCCGAGTACATCAACAGCGACCGCGCTAGCACCAGCATTGATGGCGACGGCAATCGTGCCATCAGTAGCGACAGGCAGAACCGTCTCCACACTGCCAGTAACACCAATTGCGGTCTTGAACGCGGGATCATGCGCATGAGCGCCACCGGATGGCCACGTGTAGACGCTCAGAGGTGCGTTGGGCTGTTTCGCAGTGATGCGGACGGTCACCGCCCGCACGCTGGTGGGATCAGTCGGCCCAACCCCGAGGACATTCACGTAGACGGGGTCACCAGTCGCCCCATCGGCCATCTGATTGGTATCTGTAAGCACAGGATTGGCGGGCTGCGTGAGTCGGCAGGCCGTCTCCGGAGCGTCCGGTGCAACAGGCGCTGCGGAGTCGAATACGCGAGTGGGTCGTACGGAGACAAATTCAAGGCCTCGCACGGTCACCTTCGGTGTGGCCGCTGTCCCCGGGTCAACGCAGAACGGAAGCGGCGTCGGATTGCCACCCCAGAATGAGGTGAATCCTGCTGCGCCATCCCACGACAGCGACAGATGAATGTGGTTGCGATGGCAGGACGTGTCGTAGTCAGCGCTTTGATTCGCGAAGCAGCTAAACCAGCTGATCTCAGACCAGGACGGCTCCCCCGGTGCAGATTGCCAGATGCGATCGTCCCAGCCGATGTACATGATGCCCAATCTGCGGGCCATCGCATACTTATTGCCATCGCCATCCTTCGCAAGCAGCCAACGAATGAAGGTTTGTGCCACTTTAAATTGGGCCGGATTACTTGAGTCGATCATCCAATCGATAGCGCGATATTCCTTGTGCTCACTCCG